>JAANMW010000405.1_pt1 | contig 50257 bp, 53 predicted proteins | sample 7279671 | NCBI WGS metagenome assembly JAANMW01 (sample SAMN14094541, study PRJNA606508) | bioreactor metagenome | isolation source: A lab-scale SPAN reactor treating ammonium-rich wastewater day 247 | place: Ireland: Galway | collected 2017-09-19 | reverse complement strand
GATCCTTCTCGCAAAAGGTTCTGAGATCTCAGTTTTTAAGGGGCAAAGTATCTCGTTATGATCATCGGGATCGTGGCAGTTGCAAGGAATGGAGCGATCGGCAAGGACAACAAATTGCCGTGGCATTACAGCGCCGACCTGAAATTCTTCAAGCGGACGACAATGGGGAATGCCGTCCTCATGGGTTCGCGCACGTGGGAATCGATCAAGCGGCCGCTGCCCGACAGGCTGAATATCGTCCTGAGCCGTTCGGGTGATGTGACGCTGCCGCCGGAAGTTCGTCTAATTCGCAGCCGTGAAGAACTCATTGAGCTTGCCGACGGACTCGGTTCGGACGTTTTTGTGATCGGCGGTGCAAGCGTGTTTTCGGGCCTGAAGGATGTGATCGAAAAATGGCTCGTCACATACATTCCCGAGAACGTGGACGATGCCGATACGTTTCTGCCCGACGGGCTTTTCGACGGATTTACGGTGACCGACGAACTTGACCTCGGGGACGATCTGCTTGTTCGCGTATTCGAACGCCACGTCTGAATGACGGTATTTACGCAGGTAAGTTTTCGGCTTTCTGTGGTATAACGTCAGTATCAGGAGAAAAAAAGCTATGATGGGCGGCCGAAGCTGGGACGACTGGATCGAGGAATATCAGAAGGCGCACGAGCATCCTGTGAACCGCCTGACACACACGTTCGGCATACCGATGATCGCGATCGCTATCATTTTGCTGCCTATCGGCTTCTTTGTGAAATACGTCTGGCTTGCGGCGGCTATTCTTTTTGTCGTCGGCTGGATCCTGCAATTCGTCGGGCATTATTACGAGGGCAAGCCGCCCGAATTTATGCGCGATTATCGCTTCCTTTTCGTCGGCCTCCGCTGGTGGCTCAAAAAGACCTTCGGTTGAATCTTTCCTTTTGCGCGCAGACGGGAATCCACTCATTTTAGCTATCGACAACGGTTCGTCGAGCGTTCGCGCGGGTCTCTTTGACGCGACGGGCCGCGAGGCCTGCGAGATCGTCAAGATCAAACGCTCGTTTCAAACCGGCTCGAACGGCGAATCGGAGCTTGATCCTTTGGCGGCGATAGCTCAGACCGGAAACGCGATCGACCGCCTCTTTGCGTCTGATAAAGCTGCGTTTGTGCAAAATGTATCAATTTGTGCATTTTGGCACAGTTTGTGCGGAATGGACTCGAATTTCGAACCGACAACGCCGATACTAGGATGGGCGGACACGAGAGCCCGCGAGTATTCGACGATGCTGAAGCAGAATTTTGATGAAAGGACGATCCACGAGCGGACGGGAGCGCATTTTCATTCGAGCTTTTGGCCCGCGAAACTGCTTTGGGTCCGCGAGCAGCAACCCGACGTCTGGAAGCGGACTACACGTTGGATCTCCTTCTCAGACCTCTGCCAACTGAGGCTTTTCGGCGACGCACGGACGAGCGTTTCGATGGCATCCGCGACGGGAATGTTCGATCAGGCGACGCTCGCATGGGATACGGAGCTGTTGGATTTCATCGGCCTCGATCAGAACCAAATGCCTGAGATCGCTGGGAGCGGCAGCACGATCCATCCGTCCCTAGAAGCGTTGACGCGTTGGCCGCAGCTATCGAATGCCGACATTCTGCCGGCGATCGGCGATGGTGCCGCGGACACGCTCGGTGCCGGTTGCAGCCGGTTGGGCGAAGCCGTCCTGATGGTTGGAACCTCGGCGAGTATGCGGATGATGTACGAGGGCGAACCGCCGCGAAATCTGCCTGAAGGCCTTTGGTCATATCGCCTTGATGAACGGCGCGTCGTCGTCGGCGGAGCACTTTCGGACGGCGGCAACCTGATCTCGATGCTCCGTAGAAAGTTCGGCATAAAGGGCAATATAACGCAAGAGCTACGGTCGAGAACGCACGATCGGAGCTTACGCGTCGAGCCGTATTATTTCGGCGAGCGAAGCACAGGCTATCGCGAGGACGCAAAGGGCGAGATCATCGGGCTCGACGCTCGGCATGACGGCATCGATGTAATTCACTCTGCGATGCACGCGATTGCGGACAGGCTCGCGGATATCGCCGAAAGGCTTGAGCGGGTCGCACCTATCGAATCGATCCAGGCGTCCGGCGGAACGCTTCGCGAATATCCGGTCTGGCGCGAGATCATCGAAGAGAAACTTGGGCGGCGGATCATGCCGTCGAATACGCGTGAATCATCCCTGAAAGGCACTGTTTTGCGTGCGGCCGAAAGACTTGGCAATATAGAAGTTTAACGCACTCTCATAAACGCGAGCCTTTTGGCAATCAATTGAAAAACATCTATCGAATAATGGCTAACAAAACCTCCAATAACCTCGACCAGCTTTGCATTAACACCATCCGCACGCTTTCGCTTGATGCGATACAGAAGGCGAATTCCGGCCATCCGGGCCTGCCCTTGGGCATGGCGCCGACAGCGTATGTCATCTGGACAAAGTTCCTGCGGCACAACCCGAAGAACCCGAAGTGGTTCGGCCGCGACCGCTTTTTGCTCTCGGCCGGCCATGGCTCGATGCTGCTTTACAGCCTGCTGCATCTGACGGGTTATGACCTTTCGATGGAAGACATCAAGCAGTTTCGCCAGCTTCATTCGAAGACGCCGGGACACCCGGAGAACACACGGACGCCGGGCGTCGAGCTGACGACCGGGCCGCTCGGCCAGGGATTTGCGAATGGCGTCGGTATGGCAATTGCCGAAAGGCATCTCGCCGCACAATTCAACAAACGCGGCTTTCCGGTCGTTGATAACTGGATCTACGGCATCGTTTCGGATGGCGACCTGATGGAGGGCGTTTCTTATGAGGCGGCGTCGCTCGCCGGGCACCTACAGCTCTCAAATCTGATCTATCTATACGACGACAATCAGGTTACGATCGACGGCTCGACCGACCTTGCTTTCACCGAAGACCGAACGAAGCGTTTTGAGGCCGCGGGTTGGTACGTTGACGAGGTGCAGGATGGCAACGATATCAAAGCCATCGAGCAGGCGATCCGCCGTGCGCAGAAGGTCAAGGACAAGCCGAAGCTCATCCGCGTGCATACGATCATCGGCTTCGGAATGCCCGCGCAAGGCACTCACAAAGCACACTCCGACGCTCCCGGCGACGCGGCCGTTCGCGAGACGAAGCGTAACCTCGGCTGGCCTGAGAACAAAAAGTTCTTTGTGCCGAAAGAGGTGCTTGCGCACTTCCGCAAGGCTGTAAAAGACGGTGCGAAGCGTGAAACGGATTGGAACACACTCGTTTCGCGATACGAGAAGGAACACAAGGATCTTGGCGCAGCGTTTCGTGCGATCCGCTCGAGTGTGCTGCCCGACGGTTGGGAAAGTGCTCTGCCGGCGTTTGCGGATGTTGAGGCAAAGGCGACGCGTGCATATTCCGGCGAGGTCATCAACGCGATCGCTGACAAGATACCGGCGATGCTCGGCGGTTCGGGCGATCTGACGCCGTCGAACAACACCTACATAAAGTCGTCGAAGAACTTCGAGCCTGGGAATTATGCGAACCGCAACATCCATTACGGCATACGCGAACACGGAATGGCGGCCGTGATGAACGGCATCGCGCTCTTTGGCAGCACGATTCCTTTCGGCGGAACATTCCTGACGTTCTCCGATTACGCACGGCCTGCCGTTCGGCTTGCGGCCCTTTCGGAGCTGCCGACGATATTTGTTTTTACGCACGATTCGATCGGGCTTGGCGAAGACGGGCCGACACACCAATCGGTCGAGCACATCGCGGCGTTGCGCGCCATTCCTGATCTTGCCGTAATACGCCCGTGCGATGCGCACGAGGTGCGCGAGGCGTGGCGTTCCGCACTGAAACGCCGTCATCAGCCGACCGTTTTCGCTTTGACGCGGCAAAAGGTCGCGGTCATCGACCGAAAGAAATTTGCGGATGCAAAGGGCCTGCACAAAGGCGGTTACGTGCTTGCGGAAGCACAAACAAAAACGGGCAAAGCGACCACACCAAAACTTATCATCATCGCTACGGGCTCCGAGGTCGGGCTTGCAATCGAAGCACGTGAAAAATTACAGGCGGACGGCGTCGCAACTCGTGTTGTCTCGATGCCGTGCTGGGAATTTTTTGACGCACAGCCGCAGAAGTATCGTGACGAAGTTCTGCCGCCGCGTGTTACCGCACGTCTCTCGATCGAGGCCGGTGTTTCGCTCGGCTGGGCTAAATACGTCGGCGATAAAGGAGCGTCCCTCGCCGTCGATCGCTTCGGCGAATCGGCTCCGGGCGGCGAGGTATTCCGTGATTATGGCTTCACGGTCGAGAACGCGGTGAAAATGGCAAAGCATGCTCTAACCAAATGATATGAAAGATCGGATCCTCACACTGATCGTTATCCTTGTTGTTGTAAGTGCTTGGATACAGACGCAAGCTCAGGCCGTCGTGAATGCTCCGGCGGCCGCGCCGACGCCCGACAAGAGTATTTCTGCAAGTGTCGGCAACGGAGATCCCGCTTACAAGATGCCTTCGATCAAGGACGTCTCGACAGACGATTCGATCGAAGTTCTTGCAGGCCGATTTAAGGTCGGGCTACCGTCGGGTGTGGATGAGTTTTCGGGCATATCGCCGAAGGATCTTGGACGGCCGGGCGACGGTATGGGATTCACCTGGTATTTTGCAGAAGGTACGATCCGCTGTGCCTATATTCGTTTGTTGGGCCAGAGAACTCCATTGGTCCCCGAGGTCATATCGCGTATTGCCGACAATTTAAAAAGAGGAGCGATCGAGGGTAAACCGAACAGCAAACTGCTAAAAGAGGCGATCGATATCACGGATGGTGTACCGCATTCGTATTTTTCGCTCGATCTGGGAAAGGACGGACTGTATGTTGAACATACTTTTTATGACGAAACGCGAACCTATCAATTTATGGCTAGCGTTAAAGATCCCGTCGATGAGGAGGCTTTCAATAAGGTCATAAAAACTTTCCGGCTACTGACCGAAGCTGAGGTCCAGGCGAAGATAAAGCGCAGTTACGACGAGGCAATGCCAAAACCTCTCCCGCAAACACCGATCGTCGCGAAAGAGCGGACCGACGCAGAGGACGACGGTTTGAAGGGTCGCGTGATCAAGGTCGTTACCGAACAAGAAGACAGGTCGGGAACATGGTACACGCAGGGCAAACATATTGCGTCGATCGATCTTTATAACGACCGCGGAGCAAAGGTACAGAGCGACTGGTACGATAGTGGTATGCCTGCGGACATTACCGTTTACGGTTTCCTGGATGGAAAGCGGGTTTCAAAGAGCGGCTATGTCGAGAATGGCTTTCCCGGTAGGATGACTAGCATTCTTTCTTCACCGCCGGGTGGTGAACTTGTCGCCACCTTGGGGGACGAGAGATACGAGTATAGCTACAAGTACAAGTATCTAAAGGGCCAACTTGCAGAGATGACCATGACCGGTAACGACGGCAAGCTATGGCTACGATACGTTTACAAATATAGCCCGGGCCGCCGCGAGGAACTGGTCTATTCAGAGGATGGGGAGCTGAATCAGCGTTATCTGTACCTGCTCGATGAAAAAGGCAACGAGATTGAAATGACGGCTTTTGAGCTAATGGACCCCAAGGGTGCTGACAAGCGATCGCGATATCAGTATGTGCTCGATGCGCAAGGCAATTGGACGAAGAAGGTGACCGAGCATGCCCAAATCGAGAATGGCACCACCAAATGGGTGCCGGACATGATCGAATATAGAACGATCACGTATAAATGAGCTCGCATCGGCCCCGGGGCGCTTCTATTCCGTCGATTAAAACCCTTGAAGTTGCTGGAAGTTGACTCGCTTTTGTAAAGGCGTTGGAGTGGCTCGTGAGCGCGTCCAAAAAAAATCGAGCGGCAGACTGTTCGCGTGGCTCCAATTGCCACTGTCCGAACTGTCATACCGCCCACCAAGAAGAGTAGGCTTTATCGGCGATCGTGTCAATCGGAAAATGCCAGCATTCGGACCGTATAAGGCGCGCTTGGATCAAACATTTAAGATCGGAAATTTCAGATATAAAGTTCAAATTTAGATCTCAAAACATAAGATCTGAGATCTGAGGTTTTATATTTCAGATCTAAAATGCTCACAATTTAAGATCTCAAATCCCAAATTTGAAATCACCGTAGGGCCAGTCAATCGATCTTTGTGAGGGCGGTGCCTTTGTGGGCGGCGATGTGGTCGGTCTTGTCGCTCTTGATCTCGTATTGTGGATGTTCGGGGTCGGCGCGGTGTGGATGGCCCTTGTAGTCAAAATCCGCGTAGTGGATCTTGATGATATGACCGGATACGTATCCTGCCTCGGAGTTCCGTTTTACGTGATCGCCTACCTTGAATTCCTCGTCTGACATTTCTCCATCTTACCGTGCGCGGGCAGCACTGAGCCATCGCGAGCGAGCCGTCAGAAGAGTTTCGTGACTGCTCGCCTGAATTTGTCGTAAACGCTCGGCTTGCCCTCGGGAGCGATCACATTCGTGTTGAAGACGATGATCGACGCCTCACCCTTGTCAGGGTCAAGATCGAGATAGCTGATGAAGCCGTTCTGATCGCCGCCATGGCCGATGTGCCGCGGGGCGAGCTTTCTGTCGATGAAGAATATCAGCCCGATGTCGGTCGTGAATCCGCTGTTGCCGTTCGCATCGATCGCGGTCGGGAGCTCGGGCCGCCACATCTCCTCGAGCGACGACCGTTTGAGGACCATATCGTTAACTCCGTGATCGCCCTTGCCTAGAAGAAAGCCGACGTACTTCACCATGTCCGAGAGCGGCGAGTTCAAACCGCTGTTCGAGACCGTGATCCCGGTGTTCGCATCGAAGCGTGCTTCCGTACGCTTGCCGTTCTCGATGTAATACGAATGCGGTCGAAATTTGAGAAGATAGGGCGGCGTCGCGTCGAAATATGTGTGAAACATTCCGAGCGGCCGCAAGATATTCTTGTCAACATAAACCTCGTAATCTTCGCCCGAAAGTTTTTCGATGATGCGGCCGAGGAAAATTATTCCCGGATTGGAATAGCTGAATTTCGAGCCGGGTTTGAAGAGTATCTCGGTGAAAGGCAGCATCGCCACAAGCTGCGAATATTCGGTCGGTTCGAATGGCTCCCAAGGTTCGCCTTTGTCCCACGGCCATGTCGGATTTCTGAATCCGGCCGAGTGCGTCATCAGTTGCCGGATCGTGATCTCGTCCATCGAACCGTATGGGTTGTGAACCTTTCGCAGTTCGGGCAGATACTTCGTAACCGGATCGTCCAATTTCAACAGCCCTCGATCGCGCAGCTGCATTATCGCGATACCAGTGAACGGTTTTGTGTTCGACGCCCAATGATAGATCGTATCGCGCGTAACGGGCTCATTTTTCCCGGCTTGCATTACGCCGAAATGTTCCTCAGCGGCGATCCGGCCATCGCTCAAAAAAATAAAGCTCGCCCCGACAATTCCGGCATCGCGACATTCTTTTTGAAAATCAGCAATGAAGGACGCGTACTTCGCGGCTTGCTTTTCGGATTGGGCCGACATAGTTGAGGAAAGCAGGATGCCGAGCATGAGAAGAACGACGAGTTTCATCATAGGTCGAGGACGATTGTAACACGAGAATCAGACGGCCCATGCCGCTGCATAATTGACCGTTGAATCTGCCTCCCGATCTTGAAAGCCGTTCGGTACTACAGTTTGTCGCAGCAAAACTATGTGGATCTTGGGCGATAGCTGACCGTATCGCCGAGGACGGTTGCTGCCGATGTGAATGGATGTTCCTTTACGCTCGTCTCGCTCAAGATGTGCAGGACGGTCGCGCCTTTCGCCTTTAGATGGTCGGCGACGAGCGAGCGATGGCAACGCCACCAGACGGCCTCGGCGCACATAATGGCGGTGCGTTTCCGGCTCGCAAGCGAGATGAGTTCTGCGATGCCGTGGATGAACTCGGCGGTCTCCATATAGTCGGCGTACGCGCGGAACGATGTATTTCTCCACGCGGTGTTGTGTGAATCTGCGTGCGCTTTGCGGCGGCCGCCGAGTGCCTCGATGCGAGTGTATTCGATCCCCGCTGTGGCGAGCGAGGCACGCAAAGGTTCGGGATTGAATTGCGGATACTTTCGCGAACCCGCGTGGCGGCGGATATCGGCGAGTAGTTCGATGCGGTCTTTCGCGAGAAGCGCGATGAACTCCTCGATCGTGCGGGTCGAATGCCCGATGGTCCAGATCGTGATGTTGTTGCCGCCTGTGAGCATCCTGACCTTACATTATCGCCCGCTTGCCGGCGTCTCAAATCGTTTTGCAATTGGTCGATTGGCAGCGGACGCCGACTTTATACAACATCTGGCGGACTATAATACAATATAGCTTTTATTATGTCGGCTTACGAAGGACTTTCAGAATCGAAGCAGTTTGCGTGTCGTGTAATCGCGGATCACGCGCGTGCGACGGCGTTTGCCATTGCGGACGGTATTTTGCCGGGCAACGAGGGCCGCAATTACGTGCTGCGCAAGATAATGCGGCGTGCGATCTATCATGGCCGCGAGCATCTCGGGCAAAAAGAGCCGTTCTTTTACAAGGTCTGTGACCTCGTCGTCGAGAACTTCGCGGCGGCTTATCCGGAACTCGAAACGCAACGCGATTTCATCGGCAAAATGGTGCGGCTTGAGGAAGAGCGTTTTGGAAACACGGTAACGGTCGGTTTGGGAAAACTTAGCGAGCTCGATCTTTCGAAAGCAAAGGCGAACGATGGCGAACTCTTTATCTCGGTTGCAAAACTTTACGACACTTTCGGAACGCCGCGAGATCTGATCCGCGTTTTTCTTGAACAGAGTGGGATCGCTTTTGAAGAAGATGATTTCAACGAGCGTTTCGATGCGGCGTTGACCGAGCTGCAGAAGGAATCGGGTATTGGCAAAACAGAGCGCAAGAGCGAGATATCGCCCGTATATGCCGAAGTGCTCGAAGCGGTCGGGAAGAATGTATTTCACGGTTACGAGACCACCGAGATCGATCAGGCGAAGGTTGTCGCGATCATCGACGGCGACAAGCGACTCGACGAGCTGAAAGAAGACGAGCAGGCGGGCATCGTGCTCGACAACACGCCATTCTACGCAGAATCCGGAGGACAGGTCGGCGATCAGGGTGTGCTCATCGCAGCCGATGGGAGTTTCCGGGCGAACGTATCCGATACGTATTCGCCGGTCGCGGGATTGACCATTCACAAGGTTACGGTCGAGAAAGGTTCGATGAAGGTTGGCGACGTGATCTCTGCGTTCGTCGATGTTGCCAAACGCGACGCGGCGAGACGGAACCATACGGCGACCCACCTTCTACATGCCGCGCTCAAAGAGGTTTTGGGTACGCACGTAAAGCAGGCAGGCTCGGTCGTTGCGCCGAATTATTTGAGGTTCGATTTTTCTCATTACCAACCGATGACCGCGGAGGAGATCGCAGAGGTTGAGGACCTTGTGAACCGCTATGTCCTTCAGAATGAACCGGTTACGACAGATATAATGGCGATCGAGGACGCGATGCGTTCGGGTGCGGTCGCGATGTTCGGCGAGAAATACGGCGCCGAGGTCCGCGTATTGAGCGTCGGCAATGGCGAATTCTCACGCGAACTTTGCGGCGGTACGCACGTTCGTGCGACCGGCGATATCGGCTCATTCAAGATCACGTCGGACGAAGCGATCGCCTCGGGCGTTCGCCGTATCCGTGCGATCACGGGCCTCGACGCATTTGCGCGTTTTCGCGAAGACGAACGGCTCATCGACGCTTCGCTTGGCGTCTTAAAGACGCAGCGTGACAACCTCGCTAACGCGATCGAACGCCTTCAGGAAGATCTCAAGCGTTCGCGAAAGGAGATCGATGAACTTCGGCTGAAGATCGCGACGGGCGGTGCCGCAAGCGATGGCGGTGACGACACGCGAGAGATCGCAGGCGTGAAGGTTGTGGCAAAGGTCGTCGATGGCATCGACGGTAACGGAATGCGCCAGCTTTCGGACACGCTGCTCGCTCGCCTTAAGTCAGGCATCGTCGTGCTCGGACGTCGCGATGAGGCGAAGGCCGGCCTGATAGTACGTGTTTCTGCGGACCTGACCAACCGCATAAAGGCGGGCGACGTCATCCGTGAGATCGTCGGCCACGTCGGCGGCAAAGGCGGCGGCCGTCCCGACATGGCCGAAGGCGGTGGCAATATGCCGGAAAAACTAGAGGACGCTATAGATGCCGCTTACGTTTATGCTGAAAGGATACTGAGTTAAATTCCAAGTGTGACAACCTCCCTCCGAATAATGCAAACTGCGCGGGATCAAAGGTTCGCAAGCGATCAAGAACGAACTTCGATGAAATATACCTTTTGTTTAATATTCATTTGTTCATTTCTAACAATTTCCGTGTTTGCTCAGACAAAAGACATCGACAAGATGTCAGAGGATGAGATATACGCTTTGTCCTCGAATAGAGAGGCGATTGAGAAGTTGTCTAACGCAGATGCGATAAGACTTCAGACAAGGATCGTCGATCTGGCGAAAAAGGCGGAGCAGACTTTTAAGGATGGCAGAGAGCTTTACAACAAAGGCGATTACAACACCGCGCTCACGAAATTCAATTACGCCGTTAAATTCGGCAGCGACAAAGATGAGCCGCGATACTTTGCGTTCCTTGCGTTCACAGATCTAAGACTCGGAAAACCGGCGGATGCGGCGGCGGCTGTCAGCGTGGCAAGGCAAATGGAAATAGCTAATGACGAAGATACGGTGTTCGTATATCTTGCCCAGTGCCGCGTAGATGCGGCCGAAAAAAAATATTCGGATGCGATAGCTGCGTGCTCCGTTGCGAATATCTCCGCAGGAACTTTGGATACGGTAACAAAGACGACCGTCTTGAACGACCGTGCCGCGGTTTACGAAGCCTCGGGCGACCACGCGAAGGCGATTGCAGACTATTCGCGCGTTATCGACCTCCGGCCGAGCGCCAGATCGTATTATGACCGGGCGGCGATCTACTATGTCACGAAAGACTATGCAAGAACGGTCGCCGATCTCGACGAGTCCATAAAGCTCGCTCCCAATGCATCCTCATCTTACATCGTGCGCGGAATATCCTATCTTTTGTTGCACGACTACGATAAAGCATTTGCGGATGGCAGCAAGGCGATAAAACTAAAGCCGACCGATTGGCGAGGATTTTATATCCGAGCCAGATCTTACGAGGAGCGAGGCAAAAACGAGCTCGCCATTGCCGACTGGCAAAAGGTTTTGTCGTTGGACCCGCAGAACCAATCGGCAAAGGCCGCACTCAAGAAATTGAATGCCGCCTCGACGGATGAGGCAAAAAAGGACGAGACGAAAAAGCTGCTCGCCGGCATCATCGGAAAAGACCAAACACTAACGGCCGAGACTTTCAAAGGGCTTAAGACGGCTACAGATCCTTCTGCAACTTCGCCAAGATACAAAGATGCGAATGAGGCTTTCGAAACGGGACGGACTTTGGCCGCGAAACAGGACATCGACGGCGCTCTGGCCGCATTTGAAGCCGCTCTCGCAATGGATCCAAAGCTTAGCGGAGCGGCCAACAATATCGGCGCAATGTATGTAAAAAAGAACGCGCTGGAGAAGGCACTGCATGCCTACCTCGTGGCGCTCAGCATCGACCCTAGCTTTACAATGGCTCAGGAAAATCTCGATGCGATATCGCTCCGAATAAGGGACGCGCGAAGGAATGCGACAGTTTCGCTTTCAAAACAGGGCCTTACCGACTATTACCGTGCGCGGGTGTCATTCTATCGCCGGCAGATAACGAGCGGGAACGATGCCGTCAGCGCAGAGATACATAGAAGGTCGTCCCGGCTGGATTGTTCGGTACTGCAGCGCGCATATCAGAACCAATATAACTTCAACAGCCTTCTTCGCGACCTGAAGAGTGATCTCGACCGTGGTGAATTAACGTTCTCACCCGCAGAAGCGAGTGATATTCCTGCAGCTACATCATCGAACTGGAAGGCTGCTACCGCGCTGTTCGACGCAATGCACAGATACGGCTGCATTGTGCGAGCTTTTGATTCGATGGACTATTAGTCTGCAAACGCCAAAGCGACGAGAAACACACAAGCCAATGGCAGGAATTCTCGTTTGTTCGGCGGATACTTACGCCGACGCGTCCGTCGCGCTTATCGAAAAAACTGTATCGTAAAGCCAAGCTCGCCGTCACTTTTCCGACGGTTGTCGCAAGATCTTTTCCATTTTGCGGCCCTTTGCTAATTCGTCCACGAGCTTGTCGAGATAGCGTGCCTGTTTGGTGAGCGGGTTGTCGATCTCTTCGATCCGGTATCCGCAGATGGTACCGGTGATGAGACGTGCGTTCGGATTTAGTTTTGCCCGCTTGAAAAACGTCTCGAAGGTCACTTTCTCATCGATCAGGCTTTTGAGCTTTTTTTCGTCGAACCCCGTCAGCCATTTGATGACGTGTCGAAGCTCCTTTTCCGTCCGGCCTTTGCTCTCGACCTTTGCGACGTAATGCGGATACACCGATCCGAAGACCATCTTTGCGATCCGTGCGTTGTGTTCATCGGTCGGCTGCATACTATCCTCCAACGTTCAGACGTTCGAGCTTTCCACGCCGTTTTATGAGGTTCTTGTAGTCCCACTGGATCTCCCGGGCCTTGGTGAGCCAGCGTTTCAGATCCTTTGCTTTTATGTGATCGACAGAGGTGTAGAAGATGGACGCGTCCTTGAACTTTTTGCCGACGACGTTAAGCGACGGTTCGTCAAAGTCGGCCCCGCTCCAGAACATCAGGCGCCAGCCGGGCTTCTGCTTGCTGTAACCGACGATCGGATTGCCATCGAGGAACCAAACCGGGTGAGCATGCCAGATCTTGCTCTCGGCTTCTTTGAGTGCGCTGTCGATCGTCTTTGCAAGTAATTCGCAGATCGGCCTGTCCGCATCCGTCTGCCGTGCGTTATATTCCGCGATGGTTTGATCCATACCCCAGAGATAATAGCACCAAGACATCCGCTTTGTGCGCGAAAAAAAGAGCCCCTGCCGTTCGTTGAGCAAACGATGACAGGAGCTCAGATATTGGAGTGGTGATTTTTAGGCGGAAGCGGCCTGCGTGCATTCGTGATTCTGCGAGGCGGCAAACACCATTGGCGGCGCAAGCGTGATCGGTTCCTCGATGTTCGGATCATCGCTCTTCTCTCGCGAAGTAATGAGAGCGACAGAGCCGACAACGATCGCGGCTCCGATGAGCATCGTCGTGGTCAGCGTTTCGCCTGCGATGAACCACCCGAGCAGCACCGCGATCAGCGGATTCACATACGCGTAGGTTGCGACCATCTCGGGCTTCGCATTCTTCAAAAGCCAGCTATAAGCCGTATAGCCGATGATCGCACCAAAGACGATCAAGTAAGCGAGGCCGTATAGCGAGGCGGCGGAAACCTGCGACACATCGAAATTTGCAGCTTCTCCACGGAGCGTCCCGACGACACCGAGGACGGCACCGCCCGCAAGCATCTGCATTCCCGCGGTCAGGACAGTTGACTTCGGTACGGGAGCTTTCAAGCCATAGATCGAGCCGACCGCCCACGAGATCGATGCCGCGATAAGCAGCAGCATCGCGAGGAATTCGGTTCCCGAGCCACCGCCAACGGTCTGGAAATTACCGCCGATGAGAAGTGCGACGCCGATAAAGCCGACGACAAGGCCGACGATCATTCGCAGATTCGGCCGTGCGTTCTTGAGCCACAGCCAGCTGAGCAGAACGACCCAGAAAGGCTCCGACGCAACAAGCAATGCCGCAACGCTCGACGAAACATACTTCTCCGCAAGCACGACGCCGCCGTTACCGCCGAGCAGCAAAAGCGTGCCGACGATAAAGCTCGTCCGCCAATGCTTTGCGGTCGGGCGTTCGTAGTCGCGGCTAAAACGCGCAATGGCAAAAAGGATCGCACCGGAGATCAGGAATCGCGTACTCGCCATAAGAAGCGGCGGTAGCGTCTCGATCGCATAACGGATCGCGAGATAGGTCGAGCCCCACAAAATATAAACAGCGGCAAATGCTGAAACTAAAAGGGCCGTGCGGCGGCCCATTCCGGTGATCATCTTTGTCATGGTCGCACTCCGTCAATTCAAGCAATCATTTCTTCTTCGCCTTTTCGCCACGCCCTGTTTTCTTCGGCTGAGGGCGGTCGATCGGCGGCATCATTCTTTCCTTGACCGTCTCTATGACGATCGTCGTTCGTGTCCCGCGAACGGTCGGCACTGATTTGATACTCTCGCGAATGATGCGTCCGAGGTCTTCGGTATCCTTTGCGCGGATCTTCAGCAAATAATCGTCTTCACCCGCAAGGTCGTGGACCTCGATTATCTCCGGCACATCGGCAAACAGGTCCTCGCAGATCCAATCGGTCGTCCGCACGGCGACAAAGGCCGTAAGGCCGAGATCGAGCGGCCGCGGTGCGATGTCTGCGTGATAGCCGCGGATAATGCCTCGCTCCTCTAGCTTCCGGATGCGTTCGAGCACCGCCGACGGTGCAAGCCCGACGGTGCGGGCGATCTCTGCGTTCGAGATCCGGGCATTGTCCTGAACTATCGTCAGAATTTGCTTGTCAATATCGTCAATCATACGCAAAATATCAACAAGAACAGAATAAATGACGGTCTAGGGCTTGTCAAGCACTATTTCCGTCGTAATTTCAGCTGAAATGCCGAATTTCCGTTGCTTCTGGCCCTCGACCGGACGTATCATCATTCAAACTATGGACGTTACTGATTGGCGCGTCGGACACGTCGGACGCGATATGATGTACTATGAAGAGTTTGCGACGGCGGGTGGCGACGTATGCCGATCGACGGTGAGATGCTTACCGGGCGTGCCCACCACGTTATTTACCTTTCGTGGCTGACCTTTCCGGATTGGGCAAAGGGTCGCGAGACCGAGATCGTCGAACGCATCAAACGTGAATTTCGCGAACCGGATTACGAATATCAATAGATGACGTCAAAGAGTTCAATGGCGGTGACGGCGAAGGAGCTGATCTCGACAAACCCCGCAACGGGCGAGGAACTCGGCCGTGTCCCCATCACGCCTCCCGAAGATGTTGCGACGGCGGTTGCAAACGCGCGTGAAGCATCGCGGATGTGGGCTTTGACGCATTTTGAGGAACGAGCGCAGCTTGTGATGCATGCGCGCGAGATCGTCCTGTCCGAAATGGATGAGATCGCAAAATTGATATCCGCCGAAACGGGCAAGCCCGTGAGCGAGGCGATCTCGATGGAGATCGTGCCGGTGCTCGACCTGATGCAGTTCTTCGCACGCAAGGCGAAAAAGATCTTGCGTCCGCGTCGTGTCGGCATCGGGCTTTACAGTTTGCTTGGCCGACGCTCGAAGATCATCTATAAGCCGTGGGGCGTTGTCGGGATAATTCCCGCGTGGAATTATCCGTTTTCGATACCGCTGGGCGAGGCAGCGATGGCGTTGATGGCGGGGAACACCGTTGTCATAAAGCCCGCCGAATCGACGTCGCTTACGGGCCTGAAGATCGGCGAGATCTTCGCCAAAGCGGCCTTTCCGGAAGGCGTCGTGACCGTTGTTACGGGTGCGGGCGAAACGGGTGCCGGCCTTGTCGCGGCGGCGCCGGACAAGATAATGTTCACGGGTTCGGTCGCAACCGGCAAAAAGATCGCCGAAGGATCCGCAAAGCACCTTACCTCGACCGTACTTGAACTCGGCGGGAAAGATCCGATGGTCGTCTTCGCCGATGCGAATCTCGGGCTTGCCGCGAAGGCCGCGGTCTGGGGAGCGTTCTGCAACGCGGGGCAATCGTGCTCTTCGGTCGAGCGTCTCTACGTCGAATCTTCCGCCGCCGAAAAGCTCACCAAACTGATCGTCTCGGAAACAAAACAGCTAAAACAGGGCATTGGTACCGATGATGACGTCTCTGTCGGCGCAATGTCCTCCGAGCGGCAGATAAAGATCGTTGAAGATCACGTCGAGGACTTTCGCCGAGCCGGTGCAAAGATCGAGACCGGCGGACGACGAAACGCAGACGCGGGCGTCCGCGCTCCGTTATTCTACGAACCGACGGTGATCACGGGTGCGACCAACGAGATGCGCGGGATGCGCGAGGAAACGTTCGGGCCGACGCTGCCGATCGCGGTTTTTGAGACTGAAGAACAGGCGATCGAGCTTGCCAACGATAGCGAGTTCGGCCTGACGGCGAGCGTCTGGAGCGGTGACCGAGCAAAGGCACGGCGTGTTGCCGCACACATTCACGCTGGTACGGTCACAATCAACGAAGTTCTCTATACGCACGGCATAGGGCAAACGCCTTGGGGCGGCTTTAAGAATTCGGGCCGCGGGCGAACGCACGGCATCGAGGGCCTTTTCGAGCTTGTCCAGCCGCAGCACATTCACGAGAACCTTCTGCCGCTCGCACCCGATGCGTGGTGGATGCCGTATTCGAAGAACGCGGGACAGACCTTCCGCAAGTTCGCACACACCTTTGCTAGCGGTTCGGTCCTGAAAACGATCGCGTTGGTCCCGACGCTGTTAAAACGTATCAAAGAACTTATAAGAGAATGACAGAGCCCGCGAAGTGGGCATAAGCGTGTAGCCCGGTGCGTGAGCAGCACCGGAAACAGATCGAACAAAGGTGTCTAAGCCCATGTAATGGGCGACAGTGACCTAAACAATTTTTTATTCATCCTTCACTGCTGTCGCCGTCTTCGACGGCTCGGCCGATGTTGTCGTCTCTTTCCCATGCCTTACGGCATGGGCTATATGCTTATGCCGTCTACGACGGCTGACAGCGGCCTGGCGGACCTAGGCGAGCTTGGGCGTATCCTGAATGGTTTCTGCCTCGGTTTCGGGCCGGTAGGTCTTCAACCAGAAGACGTGCGTCGTTACGCCGATGGCGACCGCGAGTAGCAGCAACGTCACCCAAAATCTCGTTCCTATCATCCAAATGCTGAATCCGATCGACGCCCAGAGGACGACCGTTGTCGAGATCTTCTGCCGCATCGAGATGCCGCGGCCCGATTTGTAATTCGAGATGTATTTGCCGCAAAGGCGATTCGTGAGGAGCCAGGTATGGAACTTCTCGGAGCTTTTTGAGTAGCAGTACGCCGCAAGCAGCAGAAAGACCGTCGTCGGCATGAGCGGCAGGAACATTCCCAACACGCCGAGCGCTACGCAGACCGTGCCCAAGAAGATCAAAACTGCTTTGCGAACGTCCATAACCTAGTCGTTAAGCCTATATTCTACGGGCGCACGAGGGTAGATGTCCAATTTTTCGATTCAGATGATGAAGTCCGCGATAACAGGTGCATGATCGGACGGATCTTGCCAGCCGCGCGGTTCACGGTCGACCCAGCAATCGGCGCAGTTTTCGGCAAGCGAGGGCGACGCCCAAATGTGGTCGATCCGCAGTCCGCGATTCTTTGCGAACGAGCTCTCACGAAAGTTATCCCACCAGGTGAATTCGCCAGCCTCGTCGGTCATCTGCCGCAGGCAATCGACAAAGCCCCATTTCTTGAGCTCGAAGAGCGCGTCGCGTTCGATCTTTGTGAAGTGGATCTTCCCGTTCAGACGTAGCGGATCCCAGACGTCGGTTTCGTGCGGGGCGATGTTCAGATCGCCGCAGAGTACGACCGCGTCGCGGGTCGTGAAATTCTCGTCAAAATAGGTACGCAGACGCTTGATCCAGTCGAGCTTGAACGCGAATTTCTCCGAGCCGAGCTTTGTGCCGTGCGGTACGTAAACATTCACGACGCGAACGCCGCCCGCGGTCGCCGCAATGAGGCGACGCGGCGCGTCCGCACTCGCCTCCGGAAAATTTCGCTCGACGTCGTCGAGCGGTGTTTTTGAAAGAATGGCGACGCCGTTGTAAGCCTTTTCACCGAAATGCTCGATGTATTCGAACCCCGCCACACGCAGCTTCTGCACTGGAAACTTCGCATCAACACATTTTGTCTCCTGCAGGCAAAGCACGTCCGGACGCACGGCGAGCGACCACTTGACGACGTGATCGAGCCGCGAGTTGATGCCGTTGATGTTCCACGTTGCGATCTTCACAGGTCATTCAGCAAACGCCGACAGCGGCACGGCAGTATCGCCGAATGCGGCCAGCAGTTTCTTGTCTGAGGTGATGAGCGGCACGTCCAGACTTTTTGCGAGAGCAACGAACTCACAATCATACCCCGTGCATCCCGAAGCATTGGCCAGCTCAAGCACACGGCCGGTATCGACATTGTATTCGTTCCCGGCGATGGTCGTTTCAGCTCGGTGGAACAGGCGTTTTGCGTCGGCGACGCTCATTTCTCCGCGCCGCAGATAGAGCGAGAGCAAGTTTCGCATTTCGGATCGCCAGAGCATTGGAGCGGCCCATTCGGGGTCGAACAAAAGGACGCGTTCCGCAAAGACAGTTTGGGTGCCCGGGATCACAAGATATGCAATGACGTTCGTGTCGACGACGATCACACTCGGTGGCGTTTGCCTTCGGCAAGGAGCTTATCGGTAAGGTGAACTCCTTTTGCGGCGAGCTTATTGCGGTCCCTTCTGATCTGCGCAAGTAGGGCCGTTGCATCCAGCTCGCTTCGCTTCAGGCCTTGCTCCAACTGAACGATGGCCTCGCCGTTGATACTTCGGCGGTTGCGCTTTGCCACCGCGCTCAACGCGGCGTAGATCTCATCGGGTAAATTTTTTATAGTTAGGGTCGCCATTTCACACTTGCGGATGTATTATGCATCCATATTGGAAGCGTAACGCATCCGCGTAGAAGAAATCAACTAGTTAAATTCTGCGATGACGGGAGCGTGGTCGCTCGGTTTATCGAGCGTTCGTGTTGAGCGGTCAATGCGGCAGGCAGCTGCGCGCGATGTCAGCTTTTGCGAGGTCCAGATATGGTCTATGCGGAGGCCGTGGTCGTGCTGAAAGGCTCCGGCGCGATAGTCCCACCAGGAGAATTCGCGTACATCGCCATTCAGCTCGCGAAAGAGGTCTCGGAAACCCCATTGTTTGACGAATGTGATCGCTGCGCGTTCGGGTTTTGAGAAATGGATCTTGCCTTCCCACGCTGCCGGGTTCCAAACGTCAGCGGGCTCGATCGCAACGTTGAAATCGCCGCAGAGCAGAACTTCGTTCTCTTTCGAACATGTCGCGTCAAAAAAACGGCGGAGGCGCATGAGCCAGTCGAGCTTGAAAGCGTACTTGTCCGAGCCAAGCTCTGAGCCGTTCGGGATGTATGTGTTCACGACACGGATGCCGCTGATGGTCGCGGCGATCAATCGCTTTTGCGACTCGGCATCGTCGTCGGGAAGATTTAGCTGGACGTCCTCGATAGGCAGACGGGAAAGGATCGCGACGCCGTTATAAGATTTTTGGCCGGTAAAGGCAGAATCGTAGCCCGCGGCCTTGAGTTCCAATTCGGGGAAGTTCGCATCGACGACCTTCGTTTCCTGCAGGCAAACGACGTCCGGCTTCGCAACGTCGAGCCACGCAAGAAGCTGCGGCATACGCACGTTGATCGAGTTGACGTTCCAGGTTGCGATCTTCATTAGAGTGCGACGCGGCCGGCTTTATTTCTCGGTGAGATCGATCATCCGGCGAAGAGCGACGTTCGCCCACTTTTTCGTTTCGGGCCCGACGACGATCTCGTTCACGACGTTGCCGGCGGCAAGGTTTTCGATCGCCCAAGCAAGATTCTGCGGTGCGATGCGGAACATCGTTGCGCACATACAGAGGTCCGGTGCGAGCAAGCGAATGTGCTTGTCGGGGAATCGCTTTTCGAGGCGATTGACAAGGTTCACCTCAGTGCCGATCGCCCATGCAGAGCCGGCAGGCGATTCTTCGACCGTCTTTATGATGAAGCTCGTTGAGCCGTCGAGATCGCTTTTTGCAACGACCTCACGCGGACATTCGGGATGGACGAGCACCTTCATCCCGGGATATTCTTCGCGGATCTTATCCACCTGCCAATCCTTGAAACGCCCGTGCACGGAGCAGTGGCCGCGCCAGACGATGAGTTTCGCATCGAGGAGTTCTTCAGGAGTGTTGCCGCCGAGCTCCTTGTGCGGGTCCCAAAGGACGATCTTCTCAAGTGGGATGCCGAATTTCGCACCCGTATTACGACCTAAATGCTGATCGGGGAAGAAGAACATCTTGTCGAAATTCTTTAGGTAGATATCAAAGAGCGGTATCGCGTTCGACGAGGTGCAGACTACGCCTTCGTTCCGGCCGCAGAAGGCCTTGATCGCAGCGCTCGAATTCATATACGTGATCGGTGCGACCTTCTGATCGAGAACGCCGATCTCCTCAAGCTGTTCCCACGCGTCCTCGACCTGATCGATCGACGCCATATCCGCCATCGAACAGCCTGCGCCCATATCGGGCAGGATCACGCGTTGAGTTTCGCGGCCGAGAATATCGGCGGATTCTGCCATAAAGTGGACGCCGCAAAAGATGATGAATTCAGCCTCAGCTTTGGAGGCCATTACGGAGAGTTGGTACGAATCGCCCGTGAGATCGGCGTGTGCGACAACATCGTCACGCTGGTAATGATGGCCTAGAATGACGACGCGGGGACCGAGTTCGCGGCGAGCGGCCTCGATCCGCTCGGAGATCTCCGTCTCCGGCATTGCCAGGTAGTGATCGAGTGGGATAACGTCTTCGAGTACGGCCGACATTGCAATGATCTCCTATTCGTTTTGATGCACAAATTCGCATCAAGCTAAAAGAAAATCATTGCACTTTTGCAGGGCACAAGCAAGACTCGGCCGAGCTTACAAAAAAGGCCGAACGCTTCTATTTTGCGGCGTAATATCCGACGCCGAGAAGTCTCTCGATCAAGAGGATCAGGAAGTAGCAGATCGTCGATATCACGCCAGCTGCCGGAATGGTCAAGATCCAAGCCCACACGATGCGGCCGGCTGCGTCCCATTTGACTGCGGAAAAACGCTTTGCCGATCCTGCTCCGGCGATCGACCCGGTAATTGTGTGTGTCGTCGACACCGGAATACCGAAAAACGTCGCGACGAATAAGGTCAATGCACCTGAACTCTCCGCACAGAAACCCTGGACCGGCTGCAGCTTGGCGATCTTTGAACCCATCGTCTTTACGATGCGCCAGCCGCCGGAGAGAGTGCCGAGAGCAATGGCGGTATGTGCGGCAAGTATCACCCAGAGCTCCGGTGTCGGCAGCTTGCCGGAAGGTTCCATTTGAGCAAAGCCGCCGGCTACCAAGGCGATGGTGATGATACCCATCGTTTTTTGAGCGTCGTTGCCGCCGTGCCCAAGCGAAAAGGCGGCAGCCGAAAGCAGTTGCCCAACGCGAAAAACCTTGTCAACTTTTCCTACCGAGACCCGTCGGAATATCCAATAAACGGAAACCATCAGCACGAAGCCGAGAGCCATTCCGATCATGGGTGAGAGGACAATAAAACTCAAGGTCTTGATCCAGCCGGAAGCGATAAGGACGGTCTGAACGTTGCCGGGCCCAAAATGCCATACGTAGGATGAGATGGCACCACCGGCATAAGCTCCGACAAGGGCGTGAGAGCTCGACGTAGGAAGGCCCAGATACCAAGTGATCAGGTTCCAGCCTATAGCTCCGAGCACGCCCGCCAGCAGAACAAATAGTTGATCATTTCCAGGTATGACGGCAATGTTGACCATATCGCCGCCGATGGTCTTGGCGACGGCCGTGCCGAATATCAAAAAGGCAATGAAGTTAAAGAAGGCCGCCCAGGCAACAGCAACACCCGGCGAAAGCACGCGTGTCGCTACGACGGTCGCGATGGAGTTCGCGGCATCGTGAAAGCCGTTCGTATAGTCGAAGACGAGCGCGATCACAATTATCAAGATCACGAGGCCGACAGTTGCGGTTTGTGCGTCCATAATAGGTTGTTTGTCTGCTCTAGGTGTGCTTCAGGACGATGCTCTCGATGATATTTCCGACCGCTTCGCATTTATCGGTGGCGTTTTCGAGGATCTCGTAAACCTCTTTCCACTTAATGATGTCGATCGGGTCTTTGGCATTAGAAAATAGCTCGCCCATTGCCCGGTAATAGACTTCGTCGGCGTCATTCTCGAGTCGTTGGATCTCAAGGAGATGCTGTTCAAGGCCTTTGGATTTCTTTAGGTGGTCAGTTGCCGAATGTATCGAGTCGGTAAGCTTGTCGATTATGTGCGCAAGCTTGATCGCGTTCTTGTCACTGTCTTTGACGTTGTACATCACGACGGCGCGTGCAGCCGCGTCGATATAATCGCAGACATCGTCGAGCCCGACAGCGAGTGTATAAATGTCTTCGCGGTCGAATGGCGTAATGAACGATGTGTTCAGCTTTCGCGTTACATTGTGGGCGATCTCGTCGCATTCGTGCTCCACGCTCTTGATCTTCTTTGAGAGCGAATCGTATTCGCTCGGATCGCCCTCGAGCATCTCGACCAAGATCGACGATGCCTCTTTCAGCTTTGCGCTTATCTTCTTAAAAAGCGCGAAATACTCCGTTTCTTTCGGCAGCAAGCTAAATCCCATTAGTTTAGTTCTCCATTCGGGCCCCAAATTCCGGCGTCAAGCCGGCTGGCTATGTTTAATGAATACTGCTTCGGTCAAATAAACGTTAAGTTCGCAAATGTCCTTTACATAGTCGCCGATGCGTTCGAAATGTTTTGCGACAAAGAGCAATTTTGCGGCGCCGCTTGATTCCGTTGGCCTCTCGCCCATACGGCGAAGAAGCTGATCGTAAACCCGCGCGTAGCGCGAATCGAGTTCTGCGTCGCGGGCGATTATTCTCCGCGAAGCGTCGGAATTCTCGGCGGTGAATGCGTCAAGCGCTTCGCGTAGCATTCCGGAGGCAATGCCCGCCATTTGCGAAAAATCAAAGTAGTTGTCGATCTCGGGTTCGTTATTAAGTGCGATGGCCGCCTCGGCGATGCTTGCCGCGTGGTCGGCAATGCGTTCGAGGATCGGCGTGATCTTTGCAACCGAGACGACCATGCGAAGGTCGTGCGGCTCAAGCTTTTGTTTTGCAAGGATCTCGACGCTTAACTGATCGATCTGAAGCTCCATTTGATCGATAAGGCGATCGGCCTCGCAGACGCTCGTCGCAAGCTCGCTGTCGCGGGTCGTAAGTGCACGAACCGCACGGCTTACGGCCTCTTCCGTCTTGCCGCCGAGCAGCAAAACACAGTCACGAAGTCTGTCGATCTCTGCTGGCGCTGTCGGATTAACGGTCATAATTCGGAGCCTGCTACATTTCCCTCCGGCAGCAATGCACGCTGCCATACAGAAGCTATGTTGCAAGTTCTGGTAAAATTATACTTATCGCTCCGGACAAGATAGATTTATCGTTAGGTACGCGTAACACTTTTGTAACACAGGACGGGCGAAGCCTAAAAACGGTGTATGGATCTTTAGGGTCAACCCGAATGGGCTTCGGCTCATCGCAAACACCGGGCATCGAGAAAAGAGAGACAGCTATGAAAAGAACGGTAAGACAACATTTGGCGGCATATCTTGCGATCTTTGCGATCGCGGAGCACCCTTTACGGCATTTGCTCAGACACGTGTTGAGCGGCCGAAGAATAAATATAAAGTTTCCGACGATGTAAAACTCGGCGACGAGAACGCCCGAAAGATCGAGCAGCAGTTCCCTATACTTCGCGACCGCGAGGCGACGCGATATGTCTCGCAAGTCGGTGAGAGGCTCGTTGCGGCGATACCGCCGCAATTCCGCGAACCATCGTTCGATTATCGTTTCGAGATCGTGAATGCGAGCGATATCAACGCTTTTGCTCTGCCGGGAGGCCCGATGTTCGTTAATCGCGGGATGATCGAGGCGGCACGCAATGAAGGCGAAATGGCCGGTGTTATGGCTCACGAGATCTCGCACGTTGCCCTTCGCCACGCAACAGCTCAGGCGACGAAGCAAGGCAGCGTCGGGAATCAGCTCGGTATCATCGGATTGATCCTTGGCGGTGCGATCCTTGGCGGCCAGGCCGGCGCACAGCTTGGCGCGCTCGGAGCGGCGGCGTGGATGACGAAATACAGCCGCGAATACGAGACGCAGGCAGATACGCTGGGAGCACAGATCATGGCTCAGGCGGGCTACGATCCACGTGATCTTGCGAATATGTTCCGTACGATCCAGGCCCAGAATAAGGGCGGCGGTGCACCCGAATGGCTCAGCAGCCATCCCGATCCGGGCAATCGATACGAGAAGATAATGCGTGAGGCACAGATGCTGAATGTAGATCCGCGGCCGACGAATGAACGGGAGTTCCGACGCGTGCAGGAACGCCTGCGTGCCCTTCCTCCGGCGCGAACGATGGCCGAGATCGAAAAGGGGATCCAGAGCGGCCAGACAGGGACGAACCCGACCGCGAACGGCATCTATTCAAGACGCGTTGCGTATCCTTCGCGCGCAACACAGAATTACAGCGGTATCGTTGAGGTAAGGATCCCGACGAACTGGAGGACCTTCGAGAGCGGAAATTCGGTTCAGTTCGCTCCGCAAGGTGCATACGGCAAAGACGGCATCACGCGTGGTGCGATGGTCGGCGTTATGCAGGGCAGCGGCAACCTCTCGCGTGACGCGCAGGCATATATAAATCAGGTCCTGGACGGCAACAACTACCTTCGGCAGCAGTCGCGGTTCGGAAATGCGTATCTTGGTGACTACAGAGGCTATATGACGACGCTATCGGGACAGTCACCGATAACGGGAATGACGGAAGTTGCGACGGTCTATATGGCCTACGACGATTACAACAACTTCGTATATCTTGTAACTGTCGTTCCGGCGAACGAATCTTCGCGGTATTCGACGGCATTCAACCGAATGCTGACGAGCTTCCGAACGAACAGGTAAAACGGGTTGCCGAACGTGTCAGAATGTGCGGATGGCCGCGGCTAGATGCTGCGGCTCCGCACGTTCTTGAGGAAAAAGACGTTTACAATGCCGTTTCATTGTGTTAGGTTTCGAGGGACGGAATAGATTCGCTAAAGTTATGCGTATTCAGGAGATGCGTTCCGGCCTTGTCCACTTCCCAAAGCGAACGGACGAGATCGACATCGACGAGATTTTTAGAAGAGTTATGGTCGATCCGCGCCAAACTGAACTAGTGGCTCTCTCGGATCTTGAAGAACCGCGCTGGTCTGTTGTCTCGTTCTCGGGGCTGGAGGCAGGCGGGCTTACGTATGATCAAGCGACGGCCCTGATCGACGAGCTTGAGAAGCACAACATCTCCGGCCTCTGTGTAGTTACGGACGAAGCGGCCCGACGCGAATAGATCTCAGATCTCCAACACGACCTTTCCAACACTTTCATTTGAAGCTAGATATCGGTAAGCCTCTCGGACATCATCGATCGGGAACACGCGGTCGATGTGCGGCTTCGCTGCGCCGGAATCAAGAAGAGGGACGACCTCGCGGATAAAATTCTCAGTCGCGGCGGCTTTCTCGTCCAAAGAGCGTGCCCGCATGAATGTCCCGCGGATCGATGCACGCTTTCTTAAGACGGCTCCAAGGTCGATCTCAGCTTTTGTGCCGCTTGTTAATCCAACGACGCTTAGACGGCCTTTCTGCGCCAGCGACGCGATATTCTCCGCGAAGTAGCCGGCGCCGACGAGGTCGAGTATTACGTCTGCACCACGGCCTTCGGTCAGGGCGAGAACTCGTTCGGAGAATTTGCTGTGTTCGGTGGTGATACCGTTCTCGAGGCCGCATCCGGCAAGCCTTGCGATCTTCTCTGCCGTACGAGACGTCCCGATGACGTGTGCTCCCGCGGCGAGTGCAAGGTCCAGTGCGGCAAGGCCCACGCCGGATGCGACGGCGTGAATAAGCAGCGTCTCACCGTGCTTGAGTTCACTCTGCGTAAAAACGGCATCGTGCGCCGTTATGTAAACCTCGGGAATTCCGCCGGCTTCTGTATAAGAAAGATTTTCGGGGATCGCGGCGAGCAGCGAAGTGTGCGAGACGAGATATTCTGCCTGGCCATGTCCGGCAGTAATGCCGAATACGCGGTCGCCGACCGCAAGTCCGCAAGCGCCTTCGCCAAGCTCGGCGATCTCTCCCGCGAACTCAAGCCCCGGCATATTCGGTGAGTATCCCACAGGCGGCGGATAGCGTCCGGCCGCCTGAAGCAGGTCGGCACGATTTACGCCGGCGGCCCGAACACGCACGAGGGCCTCGTTGCGTCCCGGCCGGGGAGTATCAACGTCCATGACGCCGACGTCATCGACACCACTGAATTCGCCTATCCAGACGGCCTTCATTTTGACGGAGTGATGTTGTTCGCCTTAAGTGAATTGCCCGTTGCACGCCGCAGATCGACGATCGCCTTATTCAAGTCTGTCCGCGCCTTGAGCTCAACGCTTTTTGCGGCAATGAATGCCGTCTGGCGTTCGAGAACTCGGTAAATATCCGACTGGCCTTCATCGAGCTTTCGCTGCTCGGATGCGTATTGCTTTTCGGAATTCTCTCGAGCGATCGCTGCGGCACGAAGCCTCGCCTCGCCGCTCCTTACGGCCTGCATCGCATTCCGTACTTCGACCTGGATCGCTTGTTCGATCTGTTCACGCTGCGTCTCCAAACGCTCGGCATCGACCTTCGTTTTACCGAGAAGGGCACCCTCTGTCTTGTTGCCAAAAAGCGGGATGCTGAAGCTTATTCCGACGTGGTAGGTCGGATAGCGGTTGTTAAATATGCCCCGGAACGGATTGCCTGTCAGAAGAGCGAGATTCGCCTGCTGTTGTGCACACGCCGGGCTGGTTGGATCGATGTTGCACGCGGTCGGAAACGATGTGCTGAAGTTCGGATTCTGACTGCCGCCTACGCCAGCCGTACCGTAGCTTGCGATGAGATCGACCTGCGGTTTTTTGAGTTCGCGATAATAACGCTGGTCGATCTTGTTGATGGCAAGCTGGGTGCCGTTGATCGCAAGTTCCGGACGATCCTTCAGTGCGGAATCGATCGCGTCGGTAAGCGTTGTGCCGGGTACGGTCTGTTCCACCGATTCGATCGGCAGGATCGCCTCGCCCCAGATCGCGTCCGTACGCGTCGGAGCGATGAGATTCTTCAACACATTCTCAGAGACGTTCACGGCGTTCAGTGCGTCGTAAACCGCCTGTTCAAAATTTGCGACCTGTGTTTCCGCGGCAACAATATCTATCGGCGCAAGCTGTCCTTCGTTGACAAGCCTCTTGTTATGCTCGTACTGCGCTTTTGCGATACGTACGCCATCGCGCTGCACTTGGAGATTTCTCAATGCAAACATCAGGTCCCAATACGCCTTTTCGACACTCGTTATAGTGTCGATCGTGCGCGAAAGGAATTGCGTATCGGTGAGCTCGACGTTTCGTTTCGCGATCTCGATACCGCGACGCTGTGCGTCGAACCGAAGGCCACGGAGCAGCGGCTGCGTTACGCTGAAATTTAGGCTCGACATATACTGCGGACTCAAAATGCTGATCGGATTGTCCGTAGTAACGCGCGAATTGTTGAACGTTCCGGAAAGCATCGTACCGAAGCTTGGTATAAAGCCGGTGATACCCGCATTTGCGACGATCGTGCCCTGCGTGGTCTTGGGATTATTGCTGAAGATGCTAACGTTCGGTGCTGTTGAACGTTCGTAATATGTTTGCCCCGCGAGCTTTGGTTCATAGACGCCGCGTGCCGCTTTCAGGTCGAACTCCGCCATCGAAGAGGTCTTGCGCGCGATCTCAATATCCTTGCTGTTGTCGAGCGCCATTCGCAGAGCTTCTGCGAGCGTGAGCGGATGCTCCTTTGTAACGTCCACGCCGACGCGCCCGAGGTCGGGAAGCGTCATATCGTGGCTTTTGAAATCAGGCGCGACATCAGGAACACCCTTCAGATCGTCGGGAAGTACTACTTGGCCAGCAGGTGTCGGTGTCGGCGTGGGAGTTTGGCCGAAGGCCGCAACGCCGCACACGGACAGTATAAAAAATAAGAGTAAAAGCCGCCTCATAAAAATATTTGCGTGAGCCTGCACTAAAGCTTGCCGAGGAGCGAGCTGGTCGCCGTCGAGAATTTCCGTTTTGCTCCGCCAAAAAGTCGAGTTGCTATACGATTTATCCGGCTGAAGATCTTGAACTCGGAAATATCGTCAAAAATTGAATAAAAGACCGGAACCGCCAACAGCGTCAGCAGCAAACAGAGCGATTGTCCGCCGACCACGAGCACACCGATCGAACGGTTCGTTCCAGATCCGGGCCCTGAGCTGATAACCAGCGGCAGCATGCCGGCGACGAGCGCGATCGTCGTCATCAGGATCGGACGGAGACGGTCTCGGTTCGCCTGTATGATCGCGTCGTAGCGCGACATTCCTTGCGAACGCAGGTGATTCGTATGGTCTATCTGCAGGATCGCGTTCTTCTTTACGACGCCGAAGAGCAGCAGCAAGCCGAGGCCGGAGAAGATGTTCACGGTCTGCCCGGCGATAAGCAAGCTGAAGATACCGAACGGTATCGAGAGCGGCAGCGTCAGCAGGATCGTGATCGGGTGGATGAACGATTCGAACTGCGCGGCCAGCACGATGTACATAAAGATGAACGACAGGGCGAATGCAAGGATGAAGTAAAATCCCGCCTTGCCCATCTCTTTCGATTGGCCTACATAGCCGGTCCGATACCCGCTTGGCAGATCGAGCTGTTTTACGTAGTTATCGATAGCAGAGGTGATGCTTGCCGCCGAACCGCCGGGTTTTGTATTCGCAAGCAGAGTTACCTGCCTCTGACGGTTCGTTCTATCGATCGCGCTTGGGCCTGTACCGGGCACGATCTTTACGACGCGATCAAGCGTTACAAGCCCGATCTTTGAGGACGGAACGACAACGCGCTTCAAGCCCTCGACGCTCGTTCTGAAAGGATTTATCGCACGGACACGAACTTCATATTGGTCGGTGCCTTCGTTATAGGTCGTAGCTTCCTGTCCGGCGATCAGTGTGTTCAATGCTTGAGAAACATCGCCAACACGGACGCCGAGTTCAGCGGCGACGGGCCGGTCGACCTCGAGCTGCACTTCGGGTTTGCCCGAGATGAGCGTCGAGTCCACATCGACGGCGTCAGGTATCGACTTCATTTTTTCGAGGATCTTTGCAGAATATTCCTCGAGCTTTTTCATATCCGGGCCGGAGATAAGGAACTGTACGTTCGCATTCCGGAAACCGCCGCCGGAGAATGCCTGCACCGGCTGTACGCCGAAGCGAAGGTTCGGCGGAAACTTGTTCGTGATCAGATCGCGCGTGTCCGTCATCAGCTGCTCTTGTGACTTCGCGCGTTTATTAATGTCGGTGAGCTTTACGTAGATCGTACCGGCGTTGACGACCTGTGCCTGGCCGCCGCCGACGGTCGCAAGCGTGTCGGTTACGCCCGGCATTTTCCGTATCTCGGCCGCGATCCTTTCGAACTCCAGCGAAGAGGCCGAAAGACTTGTGCCCTCGGGAACACGCAGGGTCACCTCGAACTGCGACTGGTCATCGACTGGTAGGAAGTTCTTGCCGACGAACCAAAAGAGCGGAATGATGCTCAAGAACACGAGCAGCACGAGCCCGATGATCGCCCAGCGGTGAGCCATCGAGAACCGAAGCATTGCCGCATACACCCTATCAACGTGACGGAACCATCCGGTGTGCTTCGTGTCGTGTGATTCGAGCGTCTCGATCATCCCGTCGCCCTTTAGCCCTTCGATCACCTTTTCGGTATCAAGGGACCGACGCTTGATGAGACGGGCCGCAAGCATCGGCGTGAGAGTGAAAGAAACGAGCAAACTGACGGCAACCGCGAATGCCGCCGTCAAACCGAACGACGACATAAATTTGCCGACGATGCCCTGCATAAAGCCGATCGGCACGAAAACGGCCATAAGGCTCAGCGAAGTGGCGAGCACGGCGAGGCCGATCTCGCGCGTTCCTTCGATCGCTGCCTGGAATGGGTTCATCCCTTTTTCATCGACAAACCGATAGATGTTCTCGAGCACGACGATGGCGTCGTCGATCACGATACCGACCATCAGCGTGAGCGAGAGCATCGTGATGACATTGAGCGTGTAGCCCATCGCGTACATCAAGGCGAAGGTCGAAATGATCGATGTCGGGATAGCAAGACCCGCGATGAATGTCGACCTGAAGCTCCAGAGGAAAAGGAACACGACGATCGCCGCAAGGATCGATCCGACGATCAAGTGCTCTTCGATCGAATGGAGCGAACTTTCAATGAAGACAGAGTTGTCGCCGATGATGCGGACCGTATAATCCTTCGGCAGCGTCGGAAGGATCTCGGCAAGCTTTGCCTTGACGCCTTCGGCGGTCGCGACCGTGTTCTGGCCCGATTGTTTTGCGACGATCAGGGTAACGGCCGGCTGGCCGTTCAATCGAGCTTCACTGCGAAGCTCTTCGGCTCCGTCCTCAACATATCCGAGGTCCCTGATCTTGACCGGATAACCGCCACGCGTTGCGACAACGACGTTCTCGAATTGCTCAGGTTTTTGGACCTTACCGATCGTGCGGACACTCGTTTCCTTCTGGCCTTCGTCGAGACGGCCGGAAGGGAATTCCATGTTCTGGACCTTGAGCCCGGCCGATACCTCGGCCGGCGTTACGCCGTAGGAACGCATTTTGTCCGGGTCGACCCAAACGTTGATCTGCCGCTCTTGGCCGCCGATCATCGAGATCTGGCCGACGCCGCTAACAGATTCCATCGGCTGCTTGATCTGATCCTTTGCGAGCTCGGTGACCTCACGAAGCGATTTTGGTGCAGAGACAGTGATACGCAGAACAGGAGCAGCGTCGGTATCGAGTTTTTGGACCGTTGGCTGCTCGGCCGTATCCGGTAGATTCGGGATAACGGTCTGGACGCGGTTCTCGACCTCTTGCGCCGCGACGTTCACATCCTTTTCAAGGACGAACTGAACGAAAACCTGCGAGATACCTTCGATGGATGTCGAACGCAGTTCGTCGATGCCGCTGATCGTATTGACGGATTCTTCGATCTTGTCGGTGATCTCGGTCTCGATCTCCTGCGGCGACGCGCCCGGATTTACGACCGTGACCGTGATCGTCGGAAAATCGATCTTCGGAAAAAGATCCACGCCCAAACTTAAAAACGAAAAGGCGCCGACGACCACGAGCGACATGATCAACATCGTCGCAAAGACGGGCCGTTTAACACATATTTCAGCTAACCACTGCATAAGCTAGTCCAGAGTCCGGAGCGTGGATGCGTGTCCTCTATTCGCATCAGCCCAGGCCGTTCAAATTCTTAAAAAGGCCGAAACTTCGTACCTCATTGATTCACGCGGACACCGTCGAACAGTGCTCCGAGGTTGTTCGTTGCGATGACGTCGTTCTCGGCGAGGCCATTCTTGACCTGGATCAGATCGTTCTCAAGCAAGCCGAGCTGAACGATCACCTCACGTGCAACCCCATCCTTTACGACAAAAACCTTATTGACATCGCCGTCGGCACGAACGGCCGCGGTCGGGATCATCACGGCGTTCTCCGGCTGAGACTTTGTGATGCGAACCGTTGCGAACTGTCCGGGCTTCAACGCTCCGTCGGGGTTCGGTACGTCGGCCTCGACCGTCAACGTTCGTGCCGTCGCGTTCAAACTCGGTGAGATACGCACGACCGTGCCGATGAAATTGCGATCGGGATAAGCGCTTGTTTGGAGCGATATCGACTGTCCGGACTTGACGAGCTCGATCGATTGCTCCGGCACCTCGATCTTCATGCGAAGCGTCGAGGTCCGCATTATTGTGGCGATCTTCGGATTCGGCACGCTTGGGCTTACATACTCGCCCGGGTCGGCGGTCCTTTCGGAAACAAAACCGCTGATCGGGGCAAGAATCGCCGTGTCATTCACCGCTTTCTTTGCCTGATCCACCTGTGCTTCGGCAGATGCGACAGCCGCCCTTGCTGCGGCTTCCTGGGCTTGAGCGGACGCGATCGCCTTCTCGGCGACCTGTGCATTTGCGCGTGCGTCGGCAAGCTGGCCGGCAAGCGAATCGCGGGTTGCACGCCGCTGATCGAGGATCGAGCGTGAGATGTCGCCTGTCTTGAAAAGATTCTCGGCACGGGTCAGTTCTTTTTCAGCGAGCAGGAGATTCGCTTTGAGGCTGCGAACCTGCGGAAACTCTTCGACCGAGAAGTGCGAGCCGACCGGGACGCCAAGCTTTGCCTGTGCCTGACGCACGGCGGCCGCCGCGGTATCGACGCCTTTTCGGGCCTGTTCCGCGCTAGCCTGAGCCTGTTCGAGGCGAAGCCGCGCATCCCTCGCATCGAGGCGGACGAGCACGCTGCCTTTCGCCACGTAAGAGCCGACATCAAAATTCACCTCGACCACCTTGCCCGGTATCGTCGGTGCGACGTCGGTCGATTCATCGCTGGCGAGGCTGCCGGTCGCTTCAAAATACGAAGGAATTTGGTGAACAACTGCCTGCGCGGTCGTAACCTCGACCACCTGCGGCTGTGCATTGGCATTTGCATTCGCATCCGCCGACGAACGGCCACAGGCTGCGGAGAAAAGAATCACCGATACGGTTCCGCATAGTAGTAATGCAGGCACAAAACGCCTAGTTTTAAGAAACATTTGGTAAAATTTACGCCTCTTTGGCGTTCAATCCATTTAGTAAAATATCGGCAAACCCTTTTGCCGCCTCATCGTTCGAGATCTTGAGCAATACCCCGCTCTTATCCCACAAGATATTGTTCAGCGAATGATGGAGCAGCATCCCAAGGAGAGCCCGAACCGCCAGCCGCGGCTTCACTTTTCGAAATGCTCCATCCTTCTGCCGCTTTGCAATATATCCGCCGATGAACTCATAAACTCGCTCGACGAACTCATGAAAGAATCGCTCGGCAAGATCATGCTCTTCCAGGGCCGAGTAAAGCAGGAGCCGCATGAACGGGACGTTCGACTGCTGCTTTTCGAGAATCGTAAAGCCCAATCTATAAAAGACAGCAGCATCATCCTTTTCCGCAATAGCCTTTATCAAGGCCTCGTCGTTGTCCCAGGCGAATTTTGTCGCGCTTTCGCGACAGCCTTTCGTTTCGATGATCGCCTCGTAAAGAGCGTCCTTATTTTCAAAATGCCGGAAAAGCATTGCTTCCGAAACGCCCGAAGCCTTTGCTATCTCCTTGGTCGTTGCCCCCTTGAACCCGTGTTGGGAAAAGAGTTCGACCGCCGCCTGAAGTATCACACGTCGACGTTCATCGCCCGACATTCGGGCACTTGGGTCGCAATTAAAAAAACTTTCGATCAATGTATCCTCGCATAAGTAAGTGCTTACTTACCGAAGTAGTTTGCATTTTCCGAAACTTGTTGTCAACCTTGAATCATCGTCTTGAACCAAACTATCCGGGAACAAAGATCCGCGTAATTTCGTTACAACGCTTATAGGCCGTTTGGAATCTGATGCCCGACGGTTCGGAAAGGTTTTACGACCGAGACGATCATTTGGTTCGATCATTTTGTGGGAGGAGTTTTTGCGATGTCGGAATTTGAGAAAGAGGTTAAGAAAGCAGAAAAGGAGCTTGAACAAAGCCTTATGCCGCTGGATGCGGAGGCAGGGTATACGGGGCATCAGAGCGATGAGTTTTTAGGAGAAATAAAGATGCAGGCACAGGAATACGGGAAAAAGGTACAGGATGCCGCGGGCAAAGCGTATGACTACGCTAGGGAAAACGTTGCGCAGGTCGGTGATAAATTCAAAGAGCTGACGGCGAAGGACCCGAAGGAATTGATCGAGGATGCGAAGGAATTCGCTCGGCAAAAGCCGGGCCAGACCATCCTGATCTCCGCGGCGATCGGCGTCGTGCTCGGCCTGTTGTTACGCGGCGGCCGCAGATAGATCGCCTTTTCGGTCATTGGTTTGTCTCCAAATTGTGGACGGTTCGCACATTGCGGATCGTCCATTTTTTGTCAGCGTTCGCGCGTTGAACGGCTTTTTGTTGCGGGCTTTGCGGGTGTCTTGAGAAACGAGTAAAGAGCGAGGCTTCCGGATGCCGCGACCGCGAGGATCACAAGCACGACCAAGAGTCGAACTGCAATTTTTGCCGACCGTTTCAGAAGCCTGAAAGCAACGTACGCCACGAGGCAAAAGACAATGAAGAAAGCTCCGGCGATAGCAATACCGCCGAATTCGGACAAGAACGCCGCTGTTATCAGCGTCATTCGTCCTTCTTCTCCAAGGCTGCCTCGAGCTGGGCGAGATCTTCGGACGACAGGCTGGTAACGTCCGCCGGGACCGCGTAATCGCCATCGGCCCACGAACCGAGGTCGAGGAGTTTGCAGCGTTCAGAACAGAACGGACGAAACTCGTTCCCGGTAAATTCAGTTTCCTTGCCGCATTGCGGGCATTTTACCTTTGGCATCGCTTCTTCGAGAAAATTCTACCATCTCCGGCCGTGAACATTCGATGCCGGAAAATCGTATTCGAGACAGGGCGAATTGTGATAAAACTAGCTATATGAGCGAAGGCAAACAGATATTTGAGCGTTGGCAGAAAAAAGCCGCAGAAACCTTGGACGAGATCGACGAGAAGCTCGGCATCAAGGAAAAGATCGAGAGCGGTGCCCGCGTGGTTGTTGATACAGCGCAAAAAGGTGCATCCGCGGTGAAGACACAGGCGGAAAAAACGGATATCGGCCGAAAAGCCGTCACGATCGTTGAAGACGTCGCGAGCACGGCCGGCGATGCTGCGAAGACAGCGTGGAATGTCAGCGAACCGCTGCGGGACGCCGCTGTCGAGGTCGGGACAAAGGCCGGTGAGGCGGTCGCGGACATAGCCGGAAAAGCTAGCGATACTTTGGGCGATACGGCATCGTCGATCGGCACTAACGCAAAACGCGTGACGAAAGTCGTCGGCTTCGGAGCGTCCCTTACATCAACAACGAATACGATATTGAACGCGCTTAAGAACGCCGCCTCGTCCGCAAAAGAGGATCCTGCAAAGGCGGCGGTTACAGGTGCGTCGATGATGGTCGGAGCGGGTCTGGGCATTGTTTTTACCGGCATCAATTCGCACTGGCTGATGAACTCCGCGATACCTGCTTGGTCTGTTAAGAAGCTCGCCGATAGTTTTGACGGCTATCTGAAACGTCGTGAAACATTGATCGAGAAAGGCCGTCTTAATGATGCCGAACGCGAAAGGATCGAGTTCGAGCGTGATATCGCAAAGCGTGTCGGAGCTCCGATGTTGGGCGCATTCGCGTTCGCCTCGGGAGCGGTGATGATGACAAAGGTCTTCAACCCGACAGAGGTTACGGGCTTTCCGATAGGCACGATCCTTGGCGGCAACCCGATCCTCGAGGGCGTATGGTTCTTTGGTAACGGTGTGGTCTGTTTTAAGACGAGCTACGACTTTTTTATGATCGCGCTAGAAGGCAACGACGAAGCCGAGCGTGTTGTGAGCGAGATCAAAGGCCTTTTGCCCAATATCGCTTCGTGAACTTTAGGTGAGTTTCACGGGGAACGGTAAGAATGTGAGAATGAAGATCAGCAGTGTCAGCAATGCCACTGCTTTTCTTTTCGCATCGAGCGGCGTTTGGTCAAAAGGCCGCGGGTGGCCGACCCGGAGCATTATTCCCAAAATGATCGCGATCAAAAAGCCGCTCGGGCTGCTGTAAAAATACGCACCAAGCACCGAGAGGATCGCCATTGCACCGAACGCGAGCCTGCCTGTCCAATAATGAGCACGCTCTCCGAGCGCTGCGTAAATAGCATGTCCGCCATCCAATTGGCCCGAAGGAATGAGGTTTATCGTCGTGACGAGCGCTCCGATCCAGGCAGCGTAATAGAATGCATTCCCAACGCCGAAGCTTAAATTCTTACCGAAAAGCGAGGCGATGCCCTGCATGATCAACGGATCTGAAAATACAAGTTGACCGCTTTGCGGAATCGTCGCCGGGCTCACCATTTCCATCTGCGCGATCCCGATGATAGCGATCGGCAGCATCGCAATGAATCCAGCGATCGGCCCGGAAACACCGATATCAAAGACCGCCCGCCGTGACGGCATCGGCGTCTTGATCCGAATGAATGCTCCAAAAGTTCCGGCCGGGCCGATCATCGGCGGCGTCGGGATAAAGAACGGCAGCGTCGAATCGACCTTGTAAATACGGCAAGCGACGTAGTGACCCATCTCGTGCGAGACAAGGATGAAGAGCAGCGAGAGAGAGAACTTGAGGCCGTAGGTCAGTACGTATGAATTCGTGAAAAGGAGCTCGATCGAGTGCCCGATAATCGCGAGGTAACGTGCCGGAAGCTGCAGAATGAAGGAGATCAGCTCATCGGTCGTTTGCGGGTCGCTGCCGACGACAAAATCATTGATGGGCCCGAAGGGATAAAGCGTGCCCGCGATGGTCGCGGTACAAAACGTAACGGCGAGCAACAGCAGATGCCTCGCGTACACCAGGACTGAAGGACGCGGCAACTCTTCGCCATAAAAGAATTCGTAATTTACCGGCTCGGCTTCTTGCACTATAAACGGACAATAAAAACAGAAAAAACCGCAGACTCCCGCGTTGTTACAGCATTGGACTCGCGGAAGTCTGCGGTATTTTCTATCTTATAACGAACTTGTTCTCGAGTTAAACAGATCTTGCCGAAAGCTCTTTGCCCGGTTTGAATCGAATGGTCTTGCCTGCCGGTATCGGCACCTCTGCACCGGTTCGCGGATTGCGGCCGACGCCGCGTTTTCGTGCTTTGACGACGAACACGCCGAAGCCGCGCAGCTCGATCCTCTTGCCTTTTGCGAGAGCTTGCTTCATCGCTTGAAAAAGCGAGTCGACAACCTGCTCCGCCTTTTGTTTCGGCACTCCCGTCCTGTCGGCAACGAGGTTGACGATATCCAATTTGATCATTTTTCCTCCAAGTAATGTGGAAACGAAGGAGATTCAAGACGACATCGGTAATGCCAAGAAAGAATACCTAAGAAGAGCCCCGTCTGTCAAGCATTTTTGGGGAGCTAACTTATGCAAGCAATAGCTTTGCACGAGCGACTGGCTGCGGATCACCTCTCTCTCGGCAGCCAGTCTCTTGCCTTTTCGCCGTTTCTCACTAGAATCTCAGTATGCGTTGGCAAGACCTTAGACAGAGTTCGAACGTAGAAGATCGTCGCGGCATCTCAGGCCGAAGGATCGCCATTGGCGGCGGCGGATTGGGCGTGATCATTATCGCCCTCGCTGTTCTGCTCTGTGGCGGCGACCCGAGTTCGTTATTTCAAAGCGGCGGTCCGATCGACAGCCAACAAGTGCAATCACCGGCGGCAAACTCGGCCGCACCGGCTCAGCCGGACGAGAATTCGCGATTTGCGCGAGCGATCATGGGCAGTCTTGAAGACGGCTGGAAACAGATCCTTCCGCAGCAGACACGCGTGCGATATCAAGATCCGAAGCTCGTCCTTTACACGGGCCAGGTTCGGTCTGCATGCGGGCTCGGTGATGCGGCGATGGGGCCGTTCTATTGTCCGGGCGATATGAACCTGTACCTCGATTTCGCGTTTTTCGACGAACTGAGGCGGGAGTTCAAGGCGCCGGGTGATTTTGCCCAGGCATATGTGATCGCTCACGAATTCGGCCATCACATACAGAATCTTATGGGTACGATGGACCGCCTACAAGCTTCTAATGCGGGAAATCGAGGCTCCGTTGCCCTTGAGCTGCAGGCGGATTGCTACGCAGGCATTTGGGCGAACTACGCGGCTAAACAAGGGCGTCTCGACGCGAGCGATCCGGAAGAAGCGATCCGAGCTGCAAGCTCCGTCGGCGATGATATGATCCAAAGACGTACACAAGGCTACGTCGTTCCCGATTCATTCACCCACGGCAGCTCGCAACAGCGTGTGGAATGGTTCATGCGCGGAATGAAGAGCGGCAATATGACAAATTGCCAAACCTTCCGTTAGGGTTCGAACGGCTTGCCATAAAGTTCCTGATAGACCCAGCCGAGCACACGTGCCTCGGCAGTACATAAAAGCTCAAGCCAGCAGCACGAAAGGTACAGACGCTGCTCGACCTTGCTTGGCAGCTTTTCTGCCTTTACGAGCGGAAATGCTTCCTCGTCGGTATCAAGACCGTAGGCGTTCGTCAACTCACCTTTTGTTTCGCGGGCACGCCCAAGTGCCTCGACGATGTCGGTGATCCACATCTTGAGAAGCTCTTCCGTATTGTTCTCGGCGACCGCCTGGATCACACCGATCGCAAAACGGGCTTCAGCGTTCTCGAATGGGTAAATGCTGACGCCATTCGCGGAGTCATCTTCCTGTTTCCACGTGAAAAGCTCGTCCGCGACTGGATGCCGAACTCGCGCCACACGCTCATCACGAGCGATGAACCATTCGACAAGGTCGGCGAGCGATGCGGTGTCTGGCACGCCAGCCTCAAGGATCTTCAATGCGGGCGGTGCCTCGTTTATTGCTGCTTCTGCCATAGGGTCAAAGATGAGATTATTTCACGCCGCAAAATACTTTTACAATCCGCTTCGACGATAGATATACTTTTCGCCGGAGGAGCAAACAGCCGTGGCGGAAGAAGCGTTTAGACGGAGGACGTTGATCGATCACGCCGCTAGCCGGAAGAATACCTGACCACAGATTCAGAATTGCTTATACTATTAACAGGTATCGACGAGACGTTTGCGCAGAGTTTGCACACGCGTTCTTCCTACAAACCGGAGGAGATCCTTTGCGGGCAGAAATTCGTGAATATCTACAATGATGTCGCAGACGGGGAACCGATCTCGATCGATATTCGTAAGCTTTCAAAGACGGAGCCGGCTTAATACTATGCAGACACAATATGTAACTTGTCCTAATTGTCACTCTCAAAATGTCGCGGGCGGCGGGCTTTGTTCGAGTTGCGGCGCGATGCTCCCTGCTTACAACGCCGGCCCGATCCAACCGGGAAGCCGTCCTGCGGCTCCCGGGGCAGATAAAAAGGTACTCGCGGGCATACTGGGCATCGTCCTCGGCGGCCTGGGTATCCATAAGTTCATCCTCGGCTATAACACCGAAGGCATAATTATGCTCGGGGTTTGGGTTGTCGGTGCGGTATTTCTGTGCGGGATCCCGTCGCTGGTAATGGCGGTCATCGGAATTATTGAGGGCATTATGTATCTCACCAAGTCTGATGAAGAATTCGTTCATACATACATAATGAACAAGAAACCCTGGTTCTAGGCAATTTTAACCGCACATGTTCACAGGATTGATCGAAGAGCTTGGCGTGATCGAGCAGGTCGAAAGACGCGAGGCCGGTGCGGTTTTTCGCATCGGGGCTTCTCGTGTTACGGCTGACATCGCTAACGGAGATTCGGTCGCGGTGAACGGCGTGTGCCTGACGGCTTTGGACGTCGGAAGCAACGGCTTCTCCGCCGATGTCTCTCCGGAGACTCTCGCTCGAACGACGCTTGACCGCCTCGCGGTCGGCACGCGTGTAAATCTCGAACGAGCCCTCCTGCCAACGCAGCGCATGGGCGGCCACATCGTCCAGGGACACGTCGACGCGACCGGTACCTTCGTCCGCGCTCGCGACGAAGGAGATTTTCGCACCGTTACGATCGGATTTGATCCCGAGTTTGCAAAGTATCTCGTCTTTAAAGGTTCGGTCGCGGTCGAAGGCATCAGTTTGACGGTCGCGGCTTTGAGGGAAAATGAATTCGACATAGCCGTGATCCCAAAGACATGGGAGATGACGGATCTCTCGACGCTTTCGCCGGGCGACGCCGTCAACCTCGAAGCCGACGTGATAGCCAAATACGTCGAGCGAATGCTCTCTCAACGAAATTTCGAGTAGTATTAGCATTGAACTGATATGCTCGCTGCCCTCATAGTGCTCGCTGTTTTTCTATTTGGCGGGCTTTGTTTTACATACCTATTCTTCGACGGAGAGCGGCTTTTGTGGCGGCTTGCGGCGGGGAGTATTGTCTCGTGTGCGATCGTCGGCGTTTCGGGATTTATAATAACGAACTTCTTCGGGCTGAGCGAATTTACGGCTGCCATTTCCGTACTAACCGCGCTTGTTCCGGCCGTGGTCCTTTTCAGGCCGGACATCAGGCAGAGCCTAGCACGGGACTGGCAGCGCGCCCGCTCGAACTTGCAACACGGCAATAAACGCATTGGCGGGCTCGCGTTTTACACATTCTTTTTCATCCTCTTTTGTCTGTTCTTTTCGCAGGCGATCTATCAGACACCGGATGGCGTCTTTACGGGCGGTTCTCAGAATCTTGGCGATCTTCCCTTCCATCTCGGTGCGATCCTCGGCTTTACGGACGGTGCGAATTTCCCGCCGATGAATCCGTCGTTCGCAGGTGTGAAATTCGCATACCCATTTGTCGCGGATCTCCTCACCGCGATCACGATGAAGCTTGGCGGCACGCTACGTTGGGCGATGGTCATTGAAGATATTGCGTGGGCATTCTCGCTGCTCGTCGTGCTCGAACGCTTTACGGTTCGCGTGACGGCGAGCAAGCTTGCGGGCCGCATCGCGCCGTTCCTGCTCTTCTTTAGCGGCGGCTTGGGCTTTCTATTTTTTGCAAAGGATTTTTGGGGCCAGCAAAAAGGCTTCTTCGATTTTCTGTCAGCACTGCCGAGCGACTATACGATCACGAATCTTTTCCGTTGGGGCAATTCGATGGTCGTCCTCTTTATTACGCAGCGAAGCCTTCTGCTCGGAATGCCGCTCGCGATAATGGCGATCGATCGTCTCTGGGCTACATTCTCGGGCCAGGACAGCGAGGACGGTCATCCGCAATTCGTACCGCCTTTTGTTCTGGGCACGCTTGTCGGAACGCTGCCACTCGTGCATCTGCATAGCCTGCTGGTGGTCTTTATCGTTGCTGCCGTCTGCCTTCTTCTCTACATCCGGCGATGGAAGGAATGGTTCACATTCGCCGTGGGCGTGTCGATCGTAGCCGTGCCGATACTTGCATGGCTTACGACCGGCGAAGCATCTGACGCATCGAAGTTCATCGGGTGGAACTTCGGCTGGGACAAAGGTGATAACAATTTCTTCTATTTTTGGCTTTTGAATACGGGCCTTGTGATCCCGTTGATCGCCGCAGGCGTTTACCTGGCGTGGAAAAAGGGTTCGAAAGGGGAGCACAGCCAACTTCGCTGTGCAGCTCTTTTTTACATACCTTTCGCGCTGATATTCGTTATCGCGAATGTCGTAAAGCTGGCTCCGTGGGAATGGGACAATATCAAGATCCTGATCTATTGGTTCGTAGGTTCGATACCATTCATCGCGCTTGCGATCGTGTGGGCTTGGGAGAAAAAGACGGTTTGGTTCAAGGCCGCTGCTGCGGTCGTGTTCCTTTCGCTTATCGCGTCAGGTGCGTTGGATGTATACCGAACGGCGAGCGGGCAGAATGTCGTAAAGGTGTTCGACGCGGATGGCGTAAAGATCGCCGAGGCGATCAAGGCAAAGACGCCTGCGCACGCCCTTATCCTGAACGCACCGACATACAACTCCGCCGTAGTCCTTTCCGGCCGTCAATCGCTGATGCGTTATACAGGTCACTTGTCTTCGCATGGGATCGATTTTGAAGGCCGCGAAAAGGACGTAAAGACCATATATCTCGGCGGCGGCGTCGCCGACCTTTTGCTAAAGGAGTACGGCATCGACTACGTCCTTGTCTCGCCCGTCGAGCGAAACGATCTAAAGGCGAACGATGAATATTTTTCGAAGTTCCCGCTCGTTGCGGAAAGCGGACAGTATCGCCTTTATAAAGTAAAATAGCCTGCAACACCGTTTTCGATGCCTGAGACTGAGATCACCGAACAAGACCAAACTCGAACGAGGCCTGACCTACTTTGGCTTTGCTCGTCTGCGATCGTAACGCTGGCTGCGTTCGCGTTTCGCTTCTACGATCTAACGCTCAAGCCGCTACACCACGATGAGGGCGTCAACGGATTTTTCTTGACTACGCTCTACCGCACCGGCGTCTATAAGTACGACCCGGCAAACTACCACGGCCCGACGCTCTATTACATCTCGCTTTTCTTCTCGAAGATCTTCGGCTTGAATACATTTGCCGTGCGGGCAAGCGTTGCGATATTCGGTGTTTTGACGGTAGTGCTTGCTCTATACCTGAGGCGCTATCTCGGCAAGATCGGCAGCCTTTCGGCAGCGCTTTTCCTTGCGCTATCGCCGGGAATGGTCTACATCTCGCGCTATTTCATTCACGAGACTTTCTTTACCTTTTGCAGCCTCGCGATCGTCGTCTCGATAGTACTTTTCATCGAGCGAAAGACGGCCGGGTTTTTCGCGAAGGTGTGGCTTGCGATCCTGCTTGCGGCTTGCTTCATACCGCCGGGGCTGAATATTGCTACGTACTTTTCTGACGGCAACACGACGGCGCTGTGGGCTTTCCGCATTGCGATGGTCATCGTTGAGCTGGTTCTGATCTATTTCGTGCTCAAGAGCCTGCTCGAGTGGCGGGACGGAAGGCCGATCTATCTGATCCTTGCTGCGGCGTCCGCAGCTCTGCTTTTTGCGACAAAAGAAACGGCATTCATCACGATCGGCACGATGCTGATCGCGACGGTTGCGACCCGAATTTGGCAGAAGAATGTTGGTTCAGAACCGAGCCGGGCAAAATGGTACACGCTCGGATTCGTGCATTTTGCGGTCCTGGCCGCGGCAGCGTTCTTCTACCGCTACACGCTTGATGCTCTGCGTTGGGTGCATACATATTACCTCGGCGAGAACAGCGTGAAAGAGCCTTTTGCGTTCTATACGCTGTGTTTTCTCACGGCTGCGGTCATCGCTGCGTGGGCTGCGTATCTTTTCGCGTATCGGAGCGGTGGGCTTGCGGAGATCGATGAGCCCGAACTCACTTACCGGCAGTTCCGTTTTGGGTTTGGCGAAAGAGCAGACAGGCTCTTACTGGTCTCGGCATCGGCGTTGACATTCGTATTTGTGCTCGCGGTATTTTTTTCGTCGTATTTCTCGTATCCCGAAGGCCTTTCGCGTGCCGTCGAGGCATATATGCTCTGGACGAAAACCGGTACGAAAGACCACACGCAAAACGGCGTTCTCGCTTACGTGAAATGGGGAATGAAAGTGGAATCTCCTCTGCTTCTGCTTTCTGCCCTCGGAGGCGCGATCGCCTTCGTGCGGCCGAAGGACCGTTTTGCCGTTTTCTCTGCCTTTTGGGCATTCGGTATGTTTGCTGCGTACACGATCATTCCGTACAAAACGCCGTGGCTCGCTCTTAGCTTTTATCTCCCGATGTGCCTTGTCGCAGGCTATGGCGTGAACGTGATCTTATCGTCGCGGTTCGTTGCCGCCCGCCTTACGGGCGTGCTGACGTTGATCCTGGCTGTAACGCTCCTTGCCTATCAGGCATACGACCTTTCCTTTGTTCGTTACGACGATGAGGAAATGGGATATGTGTATGCGCACACAAAACGCGGAATGCTCGATCTCGTTCGAGAGATAGAACACTATGTCGAAAAAAGCGGCAAAGGCCGCGACGCAACGATCGAGATCGTTTCGCCTGATTATTGGCCGCTTACCTGGTACCTGAACGATTTTCCGCATGCGAATTTCTTCGGCAGTCTTGTCGATGCGAATACCTCAGAGATGATCGTCGCAAAGAAGAACGATCAAGACGTTTCGGTTGTAGATAAGTATTCGGCGCATTATAAATTCGTCGGCGTGTATCCGCTCCGTCCCGGAGTGGATCTGATGCTATTGGTCCGACGCGATCTTGCCGAACCGCAAGACCAGGACCTCTATAAGATCTACGAATACGAGTCGAAATAGTCGTATTCTTCTTAAACAAATCAGCCACATTCATCGTAAAAGAAGCCAGCGAATTCACTTTCTAAGGAGTTTTAAGAATGAAATACATTTGTGCCTTCGGGCTGACGATGATGCTTGCCGCATCTGTTTTTGCAGGCGAGATCAAGAACGGGAACGACCTCATTGCCGCGATGTATGGAAAATATGCGGGCAAATGGTACAAGACGCTGACATTCGAGCAGAAGACGACGAATTTTGCGCCGGACGGCACCGCGACCGTTGCAACTTGGTACGAGGCGATGAAAGTGCCCGGCTGCCTCCGCATCGATATCGCTCCGACGGAGAAAGGCGACGGCATTCTTTTCAAAGACGGCAAGGTATTCTCATTTAAGGACGGTGCGACAAAGGGCGGACGTGACTTTGTACACCCACTCTTAGTTGTCGGCTTTGATGTTTATGGGCAGCCTGTTGAGACGACCACTGAACAGGTCAAGAAGATGGGCATCGATCTTTCGATCCTGCACACAGAGAAATGGCAAGGCCGGAGCGTTTACGTTCTTGGTGCCGAGAAGGGAGATCTGCGCTCACCTCAGCTTTGGGTTGATAAGAAACGGCTTGTCTTCGTCCGGCTGATCCAACAAGCCGGCAAGGACAAAAAGAGCGTTGCCGAAACGCAGTTCAACAAATACGTGAGAGCGGGCGGCGGATGGGTGGCGGCTGAAGTTCTATTCTACGTCGATGGCAAAAAAACGACTTCCGAAGACTACACACGGATCAAGGCGGACGTAAAACTCAATGACGATCTTTGGGATCCTGAGAAATGGATGAGCGTGGATAAGAGCTATTGGAAATAGCTGATAAAAATGAACCTTGAAGAGATCCGCTCGGAGCTGCACGCCTCTTTTGCGCGCAGCTCCGAGCGTTTTGTGTGGAACAAAAGATTAGCTTTGCTGGTGCGCTTCGACGAACCAAAGGAGTTTGTCGATCTCGCCGGAAATATTTGTAAATAGGTCGGCTGTCACGGCGTCACCAAGCTTGTCTGTCTTCTCGATATCAGCACGGACCCGACGTCCGAATTCAGCGAGCGCGGTCGAGAGAGCATCTACGTGATCCGGGCCGTCGCTGATCTCAAGCGGATACTCAGGCAGCTCCGAATTCTGAGCCGCAACCCGCACGGTTCCGAGTGCGGTGCCGCCGAGCGATGTTACGCGCTCTGCGATGTCATCCGACATTGGCGTAACCTCGGTCGCAACCCGATCAAAAAGCTCGTGCAGGGCGATGAAGCTCATTCCCTTCACGTTCCAGTGTGCTTGCTTTGCCTGTGCCTTCAGGTCGACAGAGTCGGCGAGCCGCTGATTAAGTATTGCGATTAGTTTTTCTCTAGCGTCTTTTGGGATATCGATCTTTGTGTTATGCATATCTACTCCTCCTTTAGAGTTAGAATAATTCTAAATTACTACATCCGGAATGTCAAGGACGTATGCAATATCAATTATGAACCTTGCCGGGGTGTTAGTCGATCGCGATGTTCGTAGCAGGTCGAACGTTTGCCGCCGCGTTCATGTTCCGGCCGGGCTGTACGGATACGCCTGTGCCGCGGAATAAGGGCGTGAATATCCATCTTGAATGATTCTCAAGTCCGTAATAGGCAACGATCGATTTTCCTCGGTCCTGGCTGGCAACGCCGATGAACGGCGTGTTCTCGGTGAGAACTTCAAGTTCCTCGTCAACGGGAGCCGCCTTATCAGCCTCAGTTTCGGTATTCAGAGAGTTGACGATGACGACGGCCCAGCGGTCGAAGATCTGGCTCGGGTTCGAGGGCAGAAGCCCGCCATTATATGCCTGGACAGCTTTTGCGAACGGGGCGAGCGACTTGCCGTCTGCCGGAATAAGACGCCATTTACCGTCCTTGCTCAGCGGGTCGATCGCGGCAGATGGCCGTAGGATCTGACGCGTGCGTGTGCCTTCCGGCAGGCCTTCAAGAAGGTCGTCGATAGAGGTCGGGAGTTTCGCCCCGCGATAGAATTCGACATATTGGCGTATCGCCTCGGCGACCTCCTCGCCGCGAGCGATACTCTCAAGCTCACGTTCGCGTTGGACCTCTGTGGCGATAGTTGGAGCGACGGCGAGCAAGGCAACTGCGAAGATCGCCATCACCGCCATTACGGCGATCAGCGTCATGCCGCTCTCCTGCCGGCGGTTCTTAATCGTCGTCGTCCACATCGTCCTTGGTCTCTTTCTGGCCGTTATTCGGATTCGGGGGCGGTATCGACGGCGTATTCGCACGGCGAATATTGTTGCACGGAATTCCGGGCGGGCAATTATTCGGATCGATCTGCTGCTGCGGAGGCGGCTGATAATTCGGGTAAGGCTGATTCATCTGCGGATAACCGCCGCGTCTCGGCGGTCCCACCGGCAGGCTTTGCGCGGGCACGTCTGCGGGCTGCGCGATCGGGATCCGATGCTTGAATCCAAGCGAGGTGTCCTCGAACATTGCTTCGCCGGGCGTGAGTTTGATCAGCCTGAACCTGCCTCCGACGACGTCATTGATGCGTACGTCGATCGGTGTCGAATCAGATTTTGCGCTGTCCAGGAAGAAGCCGGTGTCGTTATTGAACCGCCTACGGCCGATCATCCCAAGATATGTGTAGGCCGGTTTCGGCGGAGCCTGTACGGTCAGCATGAACTGCGTCGAATACTTTTTGCCGTCCGGTGATTGGACGATGATCTGCCGCGAGCCCTCGGTCGTCAGCAGATTCGCGGGTATGTTCGCAATAAGCTTCTGCGGGCTTATGAACTGCGTCGGAAATTCCGTCTGGTTGAAATAAATATGTGAATTCGGTTCGAAGCGGTCGCCCGTGACTTCGAGCCGGATCCCATTAGTTCCCGCATAGACGGACGGCGGATTGATCGCCGTCATTTCATACGCGGGCGTAGGTGTCGGCGTCGGTGTCGGGGGCGTCGAGATGACAACAGGTGTCGGGCTGTACGGCGTTGGCTTCGGCGGTTCGTAGAACGCGAAGATATTTCTTCCCGGATCCGGCGCAGGAATATTTGCGGGCATTACGACGGGAGTTGTCGTGTCGTTAAAATTTTGTTCGTCAGCGGTCGGGAGCGTGAACGCGCCCGGAGCCGCGGGTGACGGCTTTGGCGTCGGCGTTGTCTTTGCAGCGGTGCTCGGAGAGGCCGAGGTGGCAAAAAGTCCGCGCCCGAACGCAAAAAAGAGGGCCACAACAGCGAGCACGCCGAGGACGATCGCCGCGATCAGCTTCTTGCGTTCATTCGGATCATTGACGGCACGAGCCACCATTATTGCGTCGCACCTCCATTCGTCAGCGGTGGTGCAAAATCGGGCCTGCGGAAATACGCCGCCATCTCGATCCGAAGCGACACGATCTCACCATGCGTCTTCCCCTTGGACCTCTGCGGCTGAGCTTGCTCATTCGGGTTAGATGCAAGCGGGAATCCGTTCGAATCGACGGCGGTCGGCATTCCGGGATTCTGTGCCGGAGGTTTTGTCGGATCGGCCTTTTGCTGCGTGTCGGACGGTGCAAGTTCGATCGCGCTGATCACGACGAATTCACCGCCCGTTTCGATATCGCGGATGAACCGCCGAAGATTCTGATAAGAACCTTCGACCGTGGTCGTTACATACACGCCGGGGAAGAAACTGCGGAACCGTTCGCGTCCGCGTTCTTCCTGTGATTGATTGTTCGAGGTGCCTTCGGTTATCGGCTCAAGCGGCTGATAGTCCGGCCCGTTCGTATTTACAAGGCCGTATGCGGCGATAAGGCCGTTTATCCGCTGATACAAGGCACTGCGGCCGTTATCTGCAGCGGGAAGATAGCGAAGCTCGAAATTGTCGGCGCTGTCCAGCAATTTTGCGACCTGGGCTTCGGTCGTCGTGATCTCGCCGTATTTTGATTGAGCGGTGATCTTTTCGGCTTCGAGGCGATCAGCTTCGGAGCGGTTTTTAACGACCTCATTATTCGATGGAACGACGAAAAGCGCGTAGAGAAGGATCGCTGCGAGAAGTACAAACCCGCCCGCCGCGACCACACCGATCTCAAGCGGGCCCCACATACCGCCGTAAACCTTTTGCGGGCGGCGCGAATAAAGCGTCGGGTCCTGGGTCATTGGCTCCGGTGCAGTGGTTTCGGTTTGGCTTTCGATATCGGCCATTATTCGCCACCTCCCGAAGTATTTTGTGCGATGTCCGGTGCCTGTGGCGCCGCGTAAGAGTAGCCCGGCGAATAGACGACGCGAAGCGTATATTCCGTGTAAACAGAAAGATCGGTCTTTTGGAGATCCTGCCCTCGAAGTTCCGCAAGGAAGAGCCCCGAATTCTGCATATTCTGGATCATCTGCTGGACGCCCGCGAAATCACGGCTGATAACGCCAAGCTCAAGCTCGGCACGCACCTTTGCTCCGTCCGTGTAGATGTGCTGCACAGAAATTCGCGAAGCAGACACACTCCCGGGCAAGACGCCCTCGAGGTCGGCGAAAAGCCTGGACCAACCGAAAGCTTTATTCGCAACGAGACGATGTGCTGCGCTCAAAACGGTGCGTTGTTCGGGTGTGAGCTGCTGGCGGACCTTCTCGCCCTCGCCTTTGAGCCGCGATATCTCGGTTTTTGATGCTTCGATGCGGGTCGCGAGGATCTTGTTCGTATCGGAATTTTGCTTCAGCTTTGCGAGGCAATAGATGCCGAGTATGCCCGCCGCAAAAAGGAGCGCCGTCGCTGCCAGATAAGGCAGGACGCGATTGCGGAATGGCTTTGTGGCCAGATTTAGATCGGAAATGCGAGACAATCCAGTACCCTTTTTTGATAACTTTCGCCCGTTCATTCTGTAAAACCTGCTGAGGCCGGGCGAAGCGTGCAGTTTAGCACGAAAAACCGGGCAATGTCTTTCACGCGTCGCGGTTACGAGTTGTTGCGAAATCTTTCCTTATGCTCAGGGTTTTGGCGCTTTGGGTTCGATAAGCAGCACATTGCGCTTTGCCTGCACGACGAGGCCGGAACGCTTCGATGTGACCTCGATATGCCTTTCGGCAACACCATGTTCGGCGGTGACCGGCATTTTCGGGACGTAAGTTACAACATAGGACGAATCGATCATACGCCCGACAAGGCTGGTCTTGTCCTCCATCTCGTCGATCGACATCGAGCCGATAAACTCGCCGTTCGTGTCTTCAGAGAGCTTTTCGAGCTGTTTTTCTGACGCGATCAGGTCGGTCTCGCGAGCTTTTAGCTTCTTTAAGAATGGGCGGTCGACGACGAACGTCTTTGCTTTTGGGGCCTTGGCGACATCGCGCGCGCCGTTGGGAAGGTCATTCGCGATCTGGTCGGGCATCGCCTTCGGCGGCGGAGAATTCGTTACGCCCTTCGTACGCGGTTCGATATCGGCCGCCTCCATCGCGGCGTAACTTAGCACATGCACCGTAATATTCGCGGCCCGCAGGCGGTCGAATGCAGCGGTCTTTTGTGCCGCGGTAGCCGTACTGTCCGTACCGTCGGTGATAAGTACGAGCTGAGCATTGTCGTTTTCGGTGCGGGTCAACATCGTCGCTGCCATATCCAACGCCGCAACGAACGCGGACCGCGTGCCGAAATTCGAGCTGTTTACGGCCGCTCGGCTTGTCGCCCGGTCGAGCGTCCAGCTTGAGAGTATCTGCGGCTTATTCGCATACGCCATCACGGCAACCTTGTCGTCCGGGCGCAGCGAATTGATAAGAGCAAGGGCAATTTTCCGCGTTCTGTCTAGCGTTTTGACGGCACGCATCTCACCGCCCGTGTCCATAACGATCAGTACATTCGCCGGAATGTACCGAACGCTTGCGGGCTGATGAAGGATATTGTCTTCGCGGATCACAAGGTCGTTAGGCGTTAAGTCCTTGAAAAAATCGCCCTTCTCATCAAACGCGAGGACATTCAGCTTTATTTCCTGCGTCGATATTTTGAGCTCCGGTTCCGGTGTTGGCGTCGGCACGGGCGTAGGCGAAACGCGGCCCGACTGGCCGAAGGCGGCGGCAGAGGCAAGCAGGAGAATCGCGGGCAAAAGCCCAAAAAAGCGGTATTTCCTTGGGTTATATAGCATCGTCACAAAAAATCTTTGATGCAAACGCACGGCTTTTCTTTGCACACTCTGAAGATTGTGCTAAAGCTCAGGATTCTCCTCGACGAAGTCGATCAGGTTCTCGACGTACGAGCTAAAACGCGGGCATTCGATCCCGTGCTTTTTGAGGAGCTTGCTTGCCTCGGCCGTGTCGTATTCCTGTTCGATAAAGAAATACGGCACGCCGTAATGCGGCAGCCCCGTGATCACGGGCGAGATCGAGGTATTCAGGAACCATTTCGTGAGCGCGACGGATGGGGCGAACTCCGACTTTCTACCCGTCAACGCAACGGCGATCGAATCGAACAGTTCTGCCGTCGTGAGCGGATCAGGGTCGGCGATAGCGAGCGTCTTTCCGGTGGCTTCTTCATCGTCAGAAAGGGCGGCGA
>JAANMW010000404.1_pt1 | contig 50260 bp, 35 predicted proteins | sample 7279671 | NCBI WGS metagenome assembly JAANMW01 (sample SAMN14094541, study PRJNA606508) | bioreactor metagenome | isolation source: A lab-scale SPAN reactor treating ammonium-rich wastewater day 247 | place: Ireland: Galway | collected 2017-09-19 | reverse complement strand
GCATCACCCGCCACCTGACCACCTGCGCCCAGCGCCAGACAGCCATCGCCGCGGCTGCGAGCAAGCCCGGCCGTTCCGTTACCCTCTACCAGTTGCAAGTGCTGGACCGCACGCCCGGCTACAGCCCCAATGATCCTAATCTCTTTTGGCTGCACCTGGAGATCAAAGGCAATGCCACCCTCGAAGACCTCGATTACTATCTACGCGCCATCTGGCTGGAATGCTGCGGCCATCTCAGCGCCTTCGAGATCAACGACATCGCCTACACCCAGCTTTTCGATGATGGCATGGTCTGGCGAGAGGAACGGTCGATGGCGGTGCGGGTGGATAAACTCTTCCACCCCGGCCTGGATATCCCCTACGAGTATGACTTCGGCACCACCTCGAACCTGCTGATCCGGGTGCTGAGCCAGCGCCAGGGCAAACCGCTCAGCGTGCATCCCATCTACCTCATGGCCCGCAACACCTTCGCGCCGCCCACGTGCGTTTTGTGCGGCCAACCCGCGGTGTGCCTGTGCGTGGAGTGCGCCTGGGAGGGGACGGGGGCCGCGTTCTGCGAGGAACACGCCGTAGAACACGAGCATGACATGATCATGGGCATCTTCAACTCGCCCCGCACCGGCCTCTGCGGCTACGACGGCCCCGCCGAACCGCCCTATTGACGCGGCCCCGCGTCCTGACCGCTCCCCAGCCCGCACGCATGGCGCCCGCCCCGGCTGACTCGATTCCCCGCCCTGCGCCCCGCGCGCTGCTCATCGGCGGCACAGCCGCGTACGGGCTGGATCTGGCGCCCTATGGCCCGGTGGACGCGGCTTTCGTCCTCGACACGCCCTTCGGCCCCTCCCCGGCCCTCACCCTGCTGCAGCCTGACCCGGCCCAGCCGCCGGCCGCGTTCTGCTCCCGGCATGGCCCCGATCAACTGGCCCGCTCCGCCGCTTTCGTCAACCACCGGGCGCTGATCTGGGCCGCGGGCATGCTGGGCGTCGCCGCCATCTTCTCCTGGAACGGAACCGGGGCCATTGCCGGCGATCTCGCGGTCGGCGATCTGGTCATCCCTGACGATTTTCTCGATTTCACCCGCACCCGCCGCACTTCCTTCGAGCACGCCAACCTGACCTCTTTCCAGATCGACGCCCCGCCCCGCCCCCCCTTCCATCCCGCGGCCCGCGCCGCCCTGCTGCCGGCAGCGCGCCGCGCGGCTGCGACCGTGCACGCGGCCGGCGTCTACGTCTGCACCGAAGGCCCCCGCCTGGAAACCGCCGCCGAGATCGCGCAGTATCACCGCTGCGGCGCCGATCTGGTGGGCATGACCCTCTCTCCCGAACTCTTCCTGGCCCAGGAACTCGACATCCCCTACGCCAGCCTCTGTTTCATCACCAATTACGCCACCGGCCGCGCCGGCGATCGCCCGCCCGCCCGCCAATTTGGCCCCATCGTCGCCCACACCTGCCTGCCCATCCTCCTCGCCGCCGCCCAACAGCCCCTCTGATGCGCCGCCGCGCGCCCGTTCCCACCTGATCCTGCCATGTTCGACACTCCCACTGCGGTTGCCGCCGCCCTGACCGCCCAAAATTACATCCCCTCCGACCGCATCTGCACCGTGCTCTATCTGGCCGCGCACCTGGGCAAGCCGGTGCTGGCCGAAGGCCCCGCCGGCGTGGGCAAAACCGAGTTGGCCAAAGTCTGGGCCGCGGCTGCCGGCCGCCGCCTGATCCGCCTGCAATGTTACGAGGGCCTGGACGAGACCAAAGCCCTGTACGAATGGGAATATGCCAAGCAGATGCTGTACACGCAACTCTTGCGCGATAAACTGGGCGAGGTGATGGCCGGCGCCACCAGCCTGCGCCAGGCCGCGGACCGCATCGCCGCCGAGGAAGAGGTTTTCTTCTCCGAGCGCTTCCTGCTGCCCCGGCCCCTGCTGGCCGCGCTCACCTCCGAACAGCCGGCCGTGCTGCTGATCGACGAGATCGACCGCGCCGACGCCGAATTCGAGGCCTTTTTGCTGGAAGTGCTCAGCGATTTCCAGGTCTCGGTGCCAGAGCTGGGCACGATCCAGGCCAGGCACCGGCCCCTGGTCGTGCTCACCTCCAACAACACGCGCGAGCTGTCGGAGGCGCTGAAACGCCGCTGCCTCTACCTCTTTCTCGATTACCCCACGCCAGAGGCGGAGCTGCGCATCGTCCGCCTGAAGACGCCGGATCTGGCCCCGGATCTGGCCCGGCAGGCGGTGGATCTGGTGCAGCAATTGCGCCGGCTCGACCTCAAAAAGCATCCCTCCATCTCCGAGACCCTGGACTGGGCCCGCGCTTTGGTCATGCTCAACGCCGCGCAGTTGGATGATGCGGTATTGGAAGACACCATCACCCTGCTGCTGAAGCACGAGAGCGACATCGCCCGCGCCCGCCGGCACTTGCAGCGCCGCGACTCTTCCCGCGGGGGCCTGCCCCCCACCTGGACGAATTAACGCCACGCGCCATGGAACAACGCCTGATCGAGTTCATCACCGGTTTACGGGCCGGCGGGGTGCGCATCTCCCTGGCCGAGAGCGCCGACGCCTGGCGGGCGGTGCAACTGCTGGGCGTGCAAGACCGGGAGCAATTCCGGCATCTACTGGCTGCCACCCTGGTCAAAGACCCGGCCGATGTGCCGATCTTCGAGCGACTCTTCCCCCTCTACTTCGGCGGCGATGGCCCGCCCACGCTCGATCTCACCCAGGACATGCCCGCGGACACGCAGGAGATGCTGCGCCAGGCGCTGCAAAACCTGCGCGACCGTCTGGGCGACCTGCTGGAACGGCTGCTGCGCGGGGATCGCCTGCGCCCGGACGAGTTGCAGCAGGCCGGGGAGCGGGCCGGCCTGGACAACGCCAATCACCCCTACCAACAGCGCTGGTTCACCCGGCGCATGCTGAACGAGATGGGGCTGGACAAGCTGTTGCAAGAGATCGAGGCCCTGCTGGGGCAGTTGGCCGAGATGGGCATGGATCCGATCGAGGCGCAGTTGCTGGCCCAGGGCATCCGCGACAACCTCGACGCCTGGCGCGAGCAGATCGCCCACTTTGTCGGCGGCGAGATCGCCCGCAACCAGGCGGAGATGCCGCGGCCGCAGTTGCGCATGGAAGACCTGATGGAACGGCCTTTCCGCTCCCTATCGGAGGCCGAGGCCGAGGCGCTGCGCGAGCAGATGCGGCGCCTGGCCGCGCACTTGCGCGCCCGCGCGGCCCTGCGGCGCAAGCGGGGCAAGCAGGGCGCGCTCGACGCCAAAGGCACGCTGCGCGCCAGCCTGCGCTATGGCGGCGCACCCCTGGAATTGCGCTGGAAAAAGCGCCACCTCAAGCCCCGTCTCTGCCTGATCTGCGATGTCTCCACCTCGATGCGGCCGGTGGTGGCCTTCATGTTGCGCCTGATCTACGAATTGCAAGATCAGGTGGCGCAGGCTTATTCCTTTGCCTTCATCGACGACATGCACGACATCACCGCGGATTTCAAAGAGCACCGGCCCGATGTGGCGGTGACGCAGGTGCTGGAGCGCTTACAGCCCGGCTATTACAACACCTCGCTCGGCCACGCCCTCGACACCTTTTGCAAACAGCATGCCGGCGTCATCGACCACCGCACCACGCTCATCTTCGTGGGGGATGGCCGCAACAACTACAACAACCCGCGGGCCGACCTGTTGCAGGGGTTGCGCCGCCGCGCCCGCCGCGTGCTGTGGTTGACCCCGGAGTCGCAGCCGCTGTGGGGCACCGGCGACAGCGACATGTGGGAATACGCCCGTCACGTCGATCAAGTCGAGCACGTGCAAAACCTGGCCGACCTGGTGCGGGCGGTGGATGCGATCCTGACGCGGGGGTGAGAAAAGCCACGAATGAGACGCATCTGCACGGATTCCCTCAGGAAAATCCGTGATCTTCCGCGGCAAGCAGGAGACCCTGGCAGCCCTGGACGAGAAACCCCTATATACTCCCAACCAGATCATGCAATGGGGCAAGTCCCCGCAGAGCGACTTTGGCTTCCACATACTGAGGCAACAGCGGACGCAGATCGCGTTCCCACTCATCGACAGCTCGATCTAATGCTGCCGTCAGCCTGTCTGCGGTAAGGGTGATGTCATACAGCGCCAGCTTCTGATCCACCAGACTCCGCTCCAATCTCACGTTCTGGCCCACCAATAGCCAGACATCATACAAATCTCGGGGCTTGGCGCGTATGATAAGCGCGCGGATCTTCTCGGCCAACAGGTGTTCCGGCGTGAGTACGGTGATCACAAAGGGTCGCACGTCATCGTATTCGGAATGTACCAGTTCGCGCTGCGTCATGACCGACTCCATACGCCGGCTGATGTCTACGCGCACTTTACCCTTGCTGCGATCACGTCCATCATAGAGAGGCCCACGGTAGCTTACGTCGAAGCTGTAACCACTTCCGCCTTCCCATTCGTTACGCAATTCGGTTACGATGCCAAAATCAGTCAAATCGTCTGCAATCTGCTGCCAGAGCGCGTGCAAAGACGCGGTGGCGTGCAGGCTATCCGTATCCGCGGCCACGTTGAAATCCAAATCCTCGGAGAAACGATTGCCACGATAGACCAGGCGTAGCGCGGTGCCGCCCTTGAAAATGAGATCTTGCGTCCGTCCTGTCAACGCCAGTAGCAACAGATGCTGAAGATAATCTCGCTCCTGCGCCTGCATACCAATGCGTTGTCGCTGCGCCAGACGTTGAATCTGTGTACGCGTGAGCATTATTGCACCCCCATGGGAAACAGTTCAGCATCGGTCAGATTGATGTAGATCTGCCAGAGGGTGTCCCTGTTGCCGTTGGCAGAGCGCGTGGGATCGAGCTTGACCGGGCTACTCGATCGAATCAAGCTGGCGCTGGCCGCGGCGTGTCCCAGTCGGGACAGCAGGAAGCCGAGCCGCGATCCCAGGCTCCTGTCCCCCATGCGATTGGCGTACTCGACGAGCAGGGTCACATCGATCTGCGGCAGCGCCATGTGCAGCGCTTTTGCTGCTTCAGCCACGCCGCCAGCGTAGCGGGGTTCGGACAAACTGTCCACAATGGCCTTGGCTTCATCCGCCAGGAGCACGGGCAGACCATCCACGGGCTCGCGGCGATAGCCGAAAAACTTGCGCGGCTGGACGGTGACGAAACGAAACGTGTGGCCGTGAAAATGCACTGGGCGTTTCTTCTTGACGGTGGCGACGAAAACCATCCGTGGCGTCTGCTCGGTAAAGCCATAATAGTGCAGCGCCGTCCAAAAGGAGACGTAGCCGGGCGGCGCCAGCTGGCTGGCAATGAACAGGGGATTGGCCAACACCCGTTCCGGTTCCAAGCCAAGCACCAGATACTTGCCATTCTCGACTTCGGCTGCCAGATTCATCTGCTTAAGCTGCGCTAGCAACCGGTAGGCGCGTGAGGGTGACAGATCGAACAAATCGATCAGGAGGCGCGGCGTCACAAAGAACAGGTCGAGTTGGCGGAGTCGCTGCAAGACAGAAATCGGGGAAAGATTTGTGTTCATGATGTATAAATCTATGCTCGATTTATAGTCATGATAACACAAACACCGCCTGCCGCCAAACGCTACTCAACCCAAAACCACCGCGAACGCCTCCGGCCCATGCCCCAGGGCTTGCAGCAGCCTGGCGATGACCTGCAAGACCGATTTGCGACTCTGATTCGCCTCCACCCACAACGCTGTGCCGGGGATGGTCGCCGGCGTGATCATGCCCGCCGGATCCGCGGCAATGTATTGGCGGGTGCGGCCCCGCACGGTGAAGGCGGCCGCGGCAAAGGCATCCCCATGGTGCTGCGCCAGGGCCTGGCAAGCTCCCACCAGCACCTGCCGCCAGGTTGTGGCGACATAGCGCCGGCCCAACAAGGTGAAAGCCGCGGGCTTGTCGCCCTCCTCTGTGCGGCTGGCCGCGGCCGGGGCCGCCGCCGCCGCGGCCGGGGTCGGCCCGGCCAACTCACCCCAATATTCATCGTCCAGGGCCATGATCTCCAGCGGACGCTTGACCACGCCCACCTGATGCTTGATCAGCAGATCGATCAACTCCTCGCCATTGATCAACCCGATCCGGGTCTTGTTCGCTGCCGCGGCTTCGGCCCGCGCGGATTTCGAAAAATCGCTGGTGGTGATGATGATCCCCTGCTGATGCACCTGCAAAGAGCCGCGCAACTGGGTGACGACCGGCGCGCCCACATTATTCTTCCAGCGTTTCACCTGCACCGCCGCGCTCATCTCGGTCAGGCCGGCGGCGCGGTAGACGCCGGCGACATCGATGCCGCCATCGCCGCTGTAGGGGGTGACGCTGACGCTGGTCTCATCGAACCCCATGCGGATCAACAGCTCGCGCACCAACACCTCGAACCGCTCCGGCGGCATGGCCAGGACGCGTTCTTTCAACCGGCGCCGCGTGGCCGCGTTGATGTCGGCCACCTGCGCGTCGATGCCCTTGGGTTGCCACTGCGCCAGCCCGAATCGCCCCTGGCCCATGCGCACGAACAGCGACCCCTCCTGTTTGGTGTCGGTGTACAGCCGCGACCCCATCGTCGCTTCCGGCGTCAGCCCCTGCGGCGAGATCACCTGCTGCGCCAGCGCCTGTTCGGCGATGGCGGCGTAGTGCAGGGGCTGGCCGGCCTGGCGCAGAATGTGCAGGGCGGCGTCGAGATAGGTGGTCATGGACGAGGGGGAGAACGACGAAGATGGCTGCCCATCTTCGTCGTTCTGGATGCAAGCCGCCGCAGGGCCGGGCAGTGACGGCCCGCCCCTGCCCTATAATTTGGCCCGGGCCGCGGCAGTCAGGGCCGGCACCACCTCGAACAGGTCGCCGATGATGCCGTAATTGGCCATGCTGAAGATGGGAGATTCGCCATCCTTGTTGATGGCCACGATCACTTTGCTGGAGCCCATGCCGGCCAGATGCTGCACCGCGCCGCTGATGCCGCAGGCGATATACAGATCCGGCCGCACCACCTTGCCGGTCTGGCCGACCTGGTGTTTGTAGGGGATGAAGCCGGCGTCGACCGCGGCCCGGGACGCGCCTACAGCCGCGCCCAGCGCCTCGGCCAGTTCGCCGATCAATTTGAAGCCGAGTTCGGGGTCTTTGGCCACGCCGCGGCCGCCGGAAACGATGATGCTGGCATCGGTGAGGCTGATCTCGCCTGTTTCGGCCCGTTCCACCTTCTGCACGGCCACGCGGGCCGCGCCCGCGGCAGGGGCCAGATCCACGATCTCAGCCGCCGCGCCCTGATCCGCAGCCGGCGCGGACGCGCGGGGGCGCAGAGTGGCAAATTGCGGCTCGCCGGCCACGCGCACATCCACCAAGATGTTGCCAGAGTACACCGGGCGCACGCCCACCAGCCGGCCGGCGTCGGCGCGCAGTTCCAGGCAGTCGGCGATGAGGCCGGCGCCAAGATCGAAGGCGGCGGCAGCCATGACATCGCGGCCATTGCCGGTGTGCGCGGCCAGCACCACCTCTGCCCCGCTGTGGGCGATGGCGGCCTTCAGGTCCGCGGCGTAGAGGTCGATATCGACCAAACCGCGGCTGGCGTCGTCCACGCGGTAAACTTTGGCGGCCCCGCGCGCGCCTGCTTCTGCGGCCACGGCGGCCACGTTTTCGCCCACCACCAGGGCTGCGGTCTCGCCGCCCAGGGCCAGCCCCGCGCCCAGCGCTTCCCAACTGCTGCTCACCGCAGCGCCATTATCGGTTTCAATGAATATGAGTGTTTTCATGGTATTGGGTATTGGGTATTGGTTGGTTTGTTCGTTGGTTGGTTGGTTGGTTTGTTGGTTGGTTGGTTTGTTGGTTGGTTGGTTGGTTGGTTGGTTTGTTGGTTGGTTGGTAAGAGTTCACTTGTTGTGACATTGCGCGGGCGAGTGCAGGTCGCATAGAATATTGGTAATAGTTCACCTAATTTGTCATTGCGAGCGCAGCGAAGCAATCTCCAAGGTGGTTCGTCAATTTTGCGGGTGTCAATCAGCGTTGGGGATTGCTTCGGGGCTATCGCCCCTCGCAATGACAAAACATTGAATATTTGGTATTGGATATTTGGTATTGGATATTGATTGAATTCATGTACCAACCAACCAACCAACCAACCAACCAACCAACTAACCAACTAACCAACCAACCACCTAACCCACCTAAAGCACCTTCTCCGCCAGGAGGGCGTCGATGAGGGCGGCGGCGGCTTCGGAGGGGGCGCCGCCGAACAGTTGCACGTGGGCATCGCGGGCCGGCGGCTTGCGCCAGTTCGTCATCTGCACCACCGGGGCCGGCGCGGCCACGCCCAGATCCGCCGCGCTCCAGGTGGGGATCTCCACACGCGCGGCCTTGCGGATGTTGATGAACGTGGGATAGCGCGGCTCGCCGATCTCTTTGATCACCGAGAGCACGACCGGGGCAGCCACCTGCACGGTGTGGCGGGCCTGACCCACCACCCGCTCCACGGTCACGCTGTCCGCGGACGCGGCCAGCACTTTGGCCACGCCGCTGATCACAGGCCAGCCCAGCTTGCGGCCCAGGGCCACGGGCAACGCCCCGCTGTTGCCGTCCACCGTCATCTGCCCGGTGATGGCCACGGTGACATCCCCCATTTTTTGAATGGCCGCGGCCAGCAATGTGGCCACGCCCCAGGCGTCGGCGTCGGTATTGGCCACCAGTGTGGCATCTTTGCAGCCCATGGCCAGGGCGCTGCGCAACGTTTCCACCGCGCCGCTGCCACCCACGGTGATGGCGCTGGCCGCGCCGCCGAAGGTCTCCATCATCTGGATGCCGGCTTCGAGCGCGTGCTCGTCCCAGGGATTGACAACAAGCTGGATGCTGAGATTGCCGCTGGCAGCCTCATCCGGCTTGACTTTGGGAAGCTCTGCCGTATCCGGCGTTTGCTTCACACAAATGAGATAACGCATATCTTTGGGTCTCCTTTGGTGGGATATTGGGTATTGGTAGATTGGTAAGTTGGTTGGTTGGTTAGTTGGTTGGTTGGTTGGTTAGTTGGTAGATTGGTGTGTAAACTCGGCCAATACCTAATATCCAATACCTAATATCCAATATCCAATACCCAACTCACCCTTCTTGCCAGGAATCGGGGTCGTAGGGGGGGAGTTCGCAGCGCAGGGGTTTGTCTTCGCGGTAGCCGAGTAAGTAATCGGCCTGGATCAATTGCTGCAACTCACGGGTGCCTTCGTAGATGACCGCGCCCTTGCTGTTGCGCAGGAAGCGTTCGGGATTGTATTCGTCCGAAAAGCCATACGCGCCGTGGATCTGGATGGCGTCGTTGGCGGAATCGAAGCTGGCGTCGGTGCAGTACCATTTGGCCAGGGTGGTCTCGCGGGTGTTGCGCATGCCCATGTTCTTCATCCAGCCGGCGCGGTAGACCAGCAGCCGCCCCGCCTCCACCCGCTGCACCATCAGCGAGATCATGCGTTTGACCAGTTGATGCTGGCCGATCTCCACGCCGAAGGTCTTGCGTTGGTGGGCGTAGGCCAGGGAGGCGTCGAGCGAGGCGCGGATCAGGCCGAGCGCGCCCGCGGCCACGGTGTAGCGGCCATTGTCCAGGCAGGACATGGCGATCTTGAAGCCCTCGCCCTCTGCGCCGATGCGGTGGCTGGCAGGTACGCGCACCTCATCGCAGTGCACCCAGCCGGTGTTGCCCGCGCGCACCCCCAGCTTGCCGTGGATGGAGCCGCTGGTCACGCCCTTCATGTCGCGGGTGACCATGAAGGCGGAGATGCCTTGGTGCGCGGGCCGGGCCTGCGGATCGGTCTTGGCAAACCAGAGGAAATGGTCGGCCACATCGCCCAGGCTGATCCACATCTTTTCGCCGGAGATGAGGTAATCAGCGCCATCTTTGCGGGCGACAGAGCGCAGGGCCACCACATCGGTGCCCGCGTCCGGCTCGGTCAGGCAGAACGCGGCGATCTTCTCCCCCCTGGCCTGGGGGGCGAGGAACATCTGTTTTTGTTCTTCTGTGCCCCACTGGAACACGCCCAGGGAATTGAGGCCATTGTGCACGGAGATGATCACGCGGGCGCTGGTGTCGGCGTATTCCAATTCTTCGGAGAGGATGCCCAGGCTGATGTAATCGAACCCGGCGCCGCCGTAGCGCACCGGCACCGACACCCCCAGGAAGCCGGCCTCCGCCATTTTGGGCAGCAGCGTCTTATCGAAGACCTGATTGCGGTCATTTTCTTTGATCGTGGGCAGGATCTCCCGGGCGGCGAACTCCCGCACGGTCTTACGGATCAGTTCATGTTCGGCGGTGAAGGCGAAATCCATAGCAAACTTCCTTGTGTGCGTGTGTGAGGATGTGGGGGCCGGCCGGGATCGGCGGGGGATGCAAGCCTGATTACGAAATCATGACGCGGCGCATTATAACCCCGCCGCGCAGGCTGCGCAAAAGCGCGGGATTTGTTTGTGCAGCGGCGATGGGGTCTGGGGGGACACCCCCCAGACCCCCCGAGAGATCAACGTGCAGAGTTTTCAGAGACCAGAGTATAACAGAGATCAGAGGCCAGGGGCGACCACCCGAAACCCGAGGTTGACGTTCCTGATGAGCGGGAAGTTCCTGTAGCGGTAGGCGCAGCGCACGTCTAGACGACTGTTGAGGAACGAGCCGCCACGCAGCACGCGACGCTCGTCCCCCTCTGGCCGATTGTCGGGTCGGTAATTGGCATAGTCATCCGTCCATTTCGTCATCGTCCACTCCCAAACATTGCCGCTCATGTCCAGGCAGCCGTAGGGGCTGGCACCGGCCGGGAACATGCCCACCGGGCTGGTTCCGCCGATGCCGGTCTCGTATGTGTTGCATTTGTGGGGGTCAAACCCCCACCCCCAGGGATAGGGCCGGGCGTCCTGGTCCCCGCGAGCGGCTTTTTCCCACTCCGCCTCGGTGGGCAGGCGGTGTTCCTCCCCTGTTTGCTGGCTCAGCCACTGGCAATAAGCCATGGCATCGCGCCAGGTCACATTCACCACGGGGTGGGTGCGCAGTTCCGGCGGCGGCTCCTGCCCCCGCTAGTGCGGGGGCGAGGGATGGCCGGTGGCAGCGACGAATTGGGCGTACTGGGTATTGGTGACTGGGTATTTACCGATGCGGAAAGCAGCGACGTGAAGGGTGTGTTGCGGTTTTTCCCGGTCTTGCGCGGCAGCGTCATCCTCCCCGCTGCCCATGGTGAAAGGCCCGGCGGGCACGGGCAGCATTTCGGCGAAGTCGCGGTCGTCGCCCAAAATGCTGAGGGCGTTGCCCGCGCCCAGCCGCTCTTTCACCTCTCGTTGCGGGTCGCCGATCACCTGCAAAAGCTGCTGGCGCAGGCCGCGATGTTTGGGGCCTTTGGCATCTGTTTCCTCTACGGCGAAGCGATCGAGGGCATCGACGATTTTGACCATGTCGCCGCTGAGGATCTCTTCCCAAATCGGGCCTTGCACACTCTCCACCGGCGCTTCCGCTTCCACCGCCCCGGCCAGGCGCACATAAACGGCCATTTGCTCGCGATCCAGGCTCTGGAAGCGGGCCAACAGGCGTCCGCGCCCCGCCTCTGCGGCCGGCGGATAGGACAACATGCGCGCCAACAATGCATATTTGCGGCGGTCATTGAGGTAGGGGGCGAGGATGTCGCTGTCAGGCATCTGGCGAGATTTGTCCTCGCCGCCCGCTTTGTGCGCAAACGCGCCCCGCTCCAGATCGCTCTCCTCCACCGGATTCTCGCTATATTCCTGCTCCAGGCGTTGGATCAGGCGGGGATATTGCCGCCAATGCCGGTAGAGCGTGGGATATTGCGTCTGGATGATCACCGTTTTCGCCAGCAGGGGCCACGCCACACTCTCACGGTTGAGACTGTCGTTGGTCTCTCTGGTCTCGGCCACGGCCCGCAGCAGCCGAAAGATATTCAGCGCCCGCTTCACCTGGCGGGGATTGGGCAACAAGCCCTCGGCAAAGACTCTCCGTGTAGTCTCGTCCAGTTTCTCCTTCAGCGGTGATTTTTTATCCAGTTTGGCAATGAACTCTGTCAGGTCGCCGGCAATCAAAGGGGGCAGGTGGAAGGGAATCTGCACAATCTTCTGCAAATAGGCGTCGCCGCTGATAGGGAATTCGGCGCGGGCCATGCCATCACTGTGGAAAAGCGCGCCATAGCGGGCCTGGATGCCCGTTTCCACCACTTCCTTGTCCATGCCCAACACAAAGACCGCCCCCTCCACCTCCAAAAACAGCTTGATCGCTTCCAGCACCTCGATGGCCTGTTCGGGCAGGCAGCGATCCAGGTCATCGACAAAAACGATCAAGCGGCCCTTTTCGCTCAGCGCCTTTTGCAGGGCCTGGCGAAAGGCCTCCTCGAACTGTTCCATCGACAACAATTGTTCGCGATGATAGCTGTGGATTTCGCGGCGGATCGCTTTGGCTGCTTTGCCCAGCTCCTCGCCCCCTTTTTTATCCCCGCCCATTGCCTCCACCAGTTGCTTGAACAGCCCTGCCCCCGGAATAAAAGCGGCGGCGATCTCGGCGGTTCCTTTGCCGCCCTCCTTCATCAATTCTCCCCAGCTGACGGCCAGCTTGCCCAATTCTTGCCATTCCACCTGGCGGTACACGCTCTCCTGCAACCGGCCCAGCAACTCGACCAATTGTTGCTGCTCTGGGGTCAGGTGTGCTGGCTCTACTCGCGGATACAAGGCATCAAGCACGCGCAGCAAGAACGCCCGCCACAGGGCCTCATGCCGGTCGTACTTCCAGGCCGTAAACCACACCGTGCGATACAGCCCGGTTGCGTCCAAATCATGTTGCAGCATTTTCAGTAAACTGCTCTTGCCGCTGCCCCACGGCCCAAACACGCCCACTGTCAGCGGCGTCTGCGCCGTCCGCAAAATGCCCTGCAATGCCGGACGAAAATCCCCAAAGTTCAGGAAATCATCAATTGTCCAGTGGTCGGTGAGATAGCTGGATTGGGACGAATCGTACGATTTACTTACAGACATTGCACAAATCTCCTTATTTTTAATAATTATTAAAAATTAAAGATTAATGGTAACAGTTCACCTGATATGTCATTGCGAAGCCCGGCAGGGCTGAAGCAATCTCCAAGGTGGCTCGTCAATTTTTGGGGGTTCAAGCAGCGTTGGGGATTGCTTCGGGGCTATCGCCCCTCGCAATGATAAAATAAGATGAATTGTTACTAAAGATTAATGATTAAAAATTAAAGATTGTTTGAGTACAGCGTTCATCGATTAATCATTAATAATTGTCAATTATCAATTGTCAATTGTCAATTGTCAATTGTCAATTGTCAATTGTCAATTGTCAATTGACAATTATTAATTAGCAATTGACAATTGACAATTATTAATTAGCAATTGACAATTATTAATTAGCAATTGACAATTAGCAATTGTCAATTGTCAATTATTCACCGCCGCGGGCGGGAAGAGGGGGAGATCAGCGTTGCCACGGGCAGCGGGTCGGCCATGCGGGCGCCGGTGTCGGGGTTGTAGAACCCGGCCACCACGGTGTAGCCGCCGGGGGGCAGTTCCTCCGGCAGGGGCAGGGTGAAGCTGTCGACGATGACATCGCTGGGCCGCCACTGCGGGCTGGGCAGATACACCCCGCCCGGCCGGTGGTCGTCGGCCTGCTTGATGCGCTCGCCCGCGGCGTTGAACACCTGCAAAAAGCTGTGCCAGGTCTGCGGCGGGGTCTGCGTCACCCGCCAGTACAGGGTGATGTGCAACTCGCCGCCGGGCAGGGCGTCGCCCCACCACTCCAGGTTCAGCCAGCGCAGATAATCGCCGTAGGGATATTCGAAGCTGGGATCGGGCGCGGGCCGGCGGCCTTGCACGCGCAGTAGCTCGCCCGGCAGCGCCTCCACCGCGTACAGCGCCTCCACACCCGGCATCGGCTTGATCGTGAACACAGGCCGGCCCGTGGCCAGGGCGCTGTCCAGCGTGGCCCGCAGATCGGCCCAGGCCAGGTCGGGGCTGATCAGAGGAAAAAGCCCGGTCAGGCCCGGGGCCTGCCCCTCGATCTGCTGCACATAGAGCAGGGGCACCATCTCATCCCGGTCGTTGCTGACCAGGATGGCATCGGCAGGCAGGGGCTGAGCGAGGATCGTCTGCCAGCGCAGGCGGGTTTCCACGGCCAGGCGCTTGTCGAAGCTGGCGCGGGCCGCGGGCCATTGCAGGGCAGGCAGGATCAGGGCCAGCGCGGTCAGGGTCAGCAGCAGGGGCCGCAGCCGCGTGCTGGTGGCGCGGGTGACCAGATCCACGGCGTAGGCCAGGCCCAGGGTCAGCCACAGCGTCGCGATCAAGTACGCGGGCAAATAGAAAGGCTCGATATCGCCGATGCCGTAGAACAGATTGAAGGCGACGACGCTGAGAAAACCCAGGCCGCTGAAGGCCAGCAGGGCCAGGCGGCCCTCCAGCGCCAGGGCGGCCAGCCCCAACAGGATGAGGAGAAAGCCGGGCCAGCCAAAATGCTGCAGCAGGAGCGCGGCGGCGTGCGGCATCTGGGCCAGAGCCGCGGCGGGGTCGCGCAGGGCCGGCGCGAATCCCACGCCCAGGATGAAGCGGAGCACGCCCAGGGGGCTGCTGTCGAACAGGGCCAGGGTCTGGCCGGGGGCGAGGGTGGGGTGCAGCCAGGGCGTGGCCGGCCCGCGCAGAGGCACATACAGATAGAGCAGCAGCGGCGCCAGAACGAACGCGGCCAGGCGCAGGGGCCGGGCGCCGCGGCGACGGTTGCCCGCGGTCATCCACAGATACAGGCACACCGCGGGCAGCAGCAGCAGGGCGGTAAGGTGGTGGGTGAGGCTAAGCCCGGCCAGCAGGGCCACGGGCCACAGCCGGCCCGGCGATTCCTCCTCCTCCCGGCCCGCGGCCAGGGCCGCGGCCAGCAGCCCGGCGATCAGGGCGATGTGCAGGGTGTAGACCTCGGCGTGGGTGGCGTGCGCCCAGAAGGTGGGGTTGAGGGCAAAGAAGAGCGCGCCGATCCCGGCCAGCCAGCCCGCGCCCCCCTGCCACTTCAGCCGGGCCGTGAGCTGGCCCAGGGCCTCGGCCAGCAGCAGGTAGACCAGGGCCACGGCCACGCCGCCCCAGAGGGCGCTGAAATGGTTGGCGCCCTGGGCGGGGTTGGCAAGGTACAGGCGATCCCACAGCCAGCCCAGCAGGTGATAGAACGGGTAGCCGGTGGGGTGCGAGAGGCCCAGCCTGGCCAAAGTGAGTTGGAACTCGCCGGCATCGGCAGGCAGCAGGCCGGGCGCGGCCGTAGCGCGGTAAACCAGGAAGGCCAGCAGGCCGAGCAAAAAGGCAGGAAAGATAGAGCGGGCGCGCATGGGTGGGTATTGGGTATTAGATAGTGGATAGTGATGATTAATGATTGATGATTAACGATTAATCATCTTAACAGTTCACCTGATGTGTCATTGCGAGTGCAGCGAAGCAATCTCCAAGGTGGCTCGTCAATTTTTGGGGGGTTAAAGCAACGTTGGGGATTGCTTCGGGGCTATCGCCCCTCGCAATGACAGAATAAGGTGAATTGTTACTAATCATCAATCATTAATCATTGATCTTCAACCAATCGAAAGCGGCGGCGAGGCTGCGATAGTCGCCGGCGATACGGAGGAAGGCGTCGGCGGGGTCGAGGGTTTCGCTGGCGGAGCCGGGCGCAGCGCCCACCACGCCGGCGAGGGCGTAGGTTTGGCCGCTGAGTTGGGCGGGATCTGTGAGGCCGGAGCCAAGGCGGTTGAGCGCAGCCATCAGGTCGGGTGAGATGAAGGGGCCGGCGTTTTCGCGGGTGGCGATGAGCACGATCTGGCCGGCGGGCAACTTGTTGAGGTAAGCGACGAGGGATTCGACTTCAAAAGCGTTGGCGACCGCGTCGAAGCCGGCGGCGGCGAGCACGGCGCCGGTTGCGGGGTCGAGGGTGGTGACGTTGATGCCGCGGCGGCCAAAGGAGGCGTCGGTCTGGTTGCCGCCGGCGTCGGTCAGGGTGATGAAGGCCTGCTCGAAGGCGTGGATATCGATGTTGACCGGGCTTTGCACGCCGGTGGCGCCGATCTGGGCCTGTCCCAGCATGCTGCGGGGGCTGTCCGCGCGGCTGAACTCCAGCCGCAGATGGTTGATCCCAGCCTGCGGCGTGATGGCGAAGGTGTACTCGGCCCAGCCGGGCGCGAGCGTGGCCGCGCCGATCTCTTCGTCGCCGAGCAGGAGGGTCATCGTCTGCGGCGGCGCGCCGGGCCAATCGAAGGGCGCGGCCCGCAGGCTGAGGGTGCGGGGCCGGTCATCTTCGGAACGGAACAGCACATGCGCCCGCCGGGCCGTGGCCCAGACGCCGGAAGCGCCGCCCACGTCCGCTTCGTCGTCGCCCCAGCCTTCGGCCCGCCACAGATCGGTGGCCGCGCCCCCAAAATCGAGTTCGAGGGGCAGCGGCGCGCCCGGCTGCACGGCCCACACCTCGATGCCCTCCGCCGCAATGATCGGCGCCGGGCTGTGCGGGATCAGGTCGAGGGCGAGTTGCTGGCTGGCCTGCCAGGTGTCGGCGTAGGGCAGGCGGCCCGGCACCGGCGGCAGCGTCAGCAGATAGCGGATGCCCCAGAGCGTGATCAGGTCGGCAGCCTGGGCGCGGGCCGCGTCCAGCAGCGCCGGGTCAGGCGTCTGCCCCGCCTCGGTCTGGGTGATGGCCGCGACGAGGGGCAGGCGGGCGAAATAAGCGAATTTGATGGCGGGATTGCGCGAGGTGTTGCCGCCGATGAACGGTTTTTCGTGCGCGCTCATGTAATATTGCGCCTGCGTGCGCTCCGTCCCCAGCACGCCGAAGCTGTTGCGCCAGCCCATGGGGATTTGCAGCACCGCGCCCGGCGGCTGCGCGGCCAGTTCTTCGATGGCGGGGGGGATGCGGGCGTCGGTGAGGGGCAGGGGGATGGCTGCGTGCTCGAAAAGGAGGGCCCCGGCCAGCAGGATTGTCCCGATCGGGATCGCTGCGCCCCGCCGCTGTGCCCTCATCCACCCAAACAGCGCCGCCGCGCCATACGCGACCAGCACCGCCAGCGCCAGCATCAGCACGATGCTCCAGCGGTTGGCGGTGCGGTTGCCCTGCACGAATGGCAAATAGTGCAAGAGCAGGAAAGGCAGGGGCACGCCCGTTTCCAGGCCGTCGAAGTTGTAGCTGATGCGCCCGCCGATTTGCAGCAGGGGGCCGAGGGTGAAGAGGGCGGAGAGGCCCGCGGCCCAGATCCAGCCTTTGACCCGCTGCCAGGCAGCCGCGGCCCCGATCAGGGCCAGGGCCAGGGTGGCGTAGCCGAGGAAAACGGTGTTGACATCGCGGAAGGGCGCGGTTCCCTCCTGCACTGCCCGCAGGTGCGCGGGCCAGTCGGCCACGCCCCAGATCGGGTGCAGGGCCGTGGGCGTGAGCCAGCCCAACAGGTCGGCGGAGAGTTTGAGCGCGTCGCCCCAGCCGCTGAGCAGGAAATCTGCATGGCGAAAGGACTTCACCGTCTCCCCAAAATAGGGCAGCGTCAGCAGGATGGCTGTGATCCCGGCCCCGGCCAGCGCGGCCCAGCGCCGGGCCGCGCCGCCGCCGGCCAACAGCCCGCGCAGCGGTTTCGTCAGCAGCAGACAGCCGCCCAGAAAAGCCATGAACACGCCGAATTGCATGTCCACCAGCAGATTCAGCGCGCCGAACAGGCCGGCCATGAGCGCGTTTTTGCGCGTCGAGCGCTGCATCAGCCGCAGGATGTAGAGCACGAAAAAGGGCAAAAACTGCCAACTCTGGATGTTGTAATGGCCCATCGCCAGGTAAATCAGGCGGTTGGAGGCGAAGGCATAGATCAGGGCGGCGAGGAGGGCGGAGTATTGGATAGTGGATATCAGGTATTGGGTATTGGGTTTGCGCCGGCCAATATCTAATATCCGATATCCACTATCTGTGCGCAGCGCCCACACCGCCAGCAAATACGCGCCGTAGCCGGAGGCGATGATGCTGAAGTACAGCGTGCCATTGGCAGCCAGGGGCCAGTTGGCGGCCAGGCCCAGGGGCAGGGCCAGAATGGCGGCCAGAAGGTTGTAGGAATAGAGGATCAGCTCCATGCCCAGCGGATAGAAAATGTACTGGCTGAAGAAAATGGAGCTTTGTAAATCGAGCAGACTGTATTTGAACCACCACATCGACCAAATGAAGGTGTATTCATCATAGGCCCAGGTGTCAGAGCCGGGCACGTGCGTGCCCACGCGGGTGATCAACGGCCAGGTGGCGAGCAGGGCCAGGCCGGTGAGAACAGCAAGCAAAAAACCGTGGCGGCGGAGCAGGGGTAATCGATTCATGCGTGACGGGGTGAGCAAGGGACGCGCGGCCAAAAAGCGGCCATTGGTGATCCAGGATGCACTCACGATCGTACCACAACCGGTTTGGTTGGGTTAAACCGGCTGCACATCCGCCGGCTGCGCCCCCACGCGCAGGTCAGGTGACAGTCACCCTCTCGCCATGATACACTCCACCGCGCCGCACCCGCTGCCATTCACCTTCCCCGATCTCCGCCCGCCATGCGCCTCACCGCCGACCTGCACATCCATTCGCATTATGCCCGCGCCACCAGCAAGGATCTGGATTTTCCGCATCTGGCCAAATGGGCGCAGATCAAAGGCGTGCAGATCGTGGGCACGGGCGACATCGCCCACCCCGGCTGGCTGGCCGAGATGCACGACTGTCTGGAGCCGGCCGAGCCGGGCTTGTTCAGATTGAAGCCGGAGCTGGCGAAAGCGGTCGCGGCGCAGGTTCCGGCGGCGTGCCGGTCGACCGCAGATCGGGGGGAGGTGCGCTTCCTGCTGGCCGGCGAGATCAGCAGCATCTACAAAAAAGGGGGCCAGACGCGCAAGGTGCACAACGTCATCTTCGCGCCCAGCCTGCCCGCCGTGGCCGCCATCCAGGCCCGGCTGGAGCGCATCGGCAATATCCGCTCCGATGGCCGCCCCATCCTGGGCCTGCCCTCGCGCGACCTGCTGGAGATCATCCTGGAAGTGGCCCCGGACTGTCACCTCATCCCCGCCCACATCTGGACGCCCTGGTTCTCGCTGCTCGGCTCGAAAAGCGGCTACGATTCGGTCGAGGAATGCTTCGAAGATCTGACTCCGCACATCTTCGCCCTCGAAACCGGGCTTTCATCCGACCCGCCCATGAACTGGCGCGTGTCCGGGCTGGATCGCTACACCCTGGTCAGTCATTCGGACGCGCACTCGCCGCCCAAGCTGGCCCGCGAAGCCACCCTGTTCGACTGCGACCTCAGCTACGACGCTATTTTTGCGGCGTTGCGTTCGGGCGACCCGGCCGCGTGCCGCGGCACGATCGAATTCTTCCCGGAGGAAGGCAAATACCATCATGACGGCCATCGCAAGTGCGGCGTCAATTGGAAGCCGGCGACCACGCGGGCGCATAGCGGGCTGTGCGCAGTGTGCGGCAAGCCGGTGACGGTGGGCGTGTATCATCGCGTGGAAGAACTGGCCGACCGGCCCGAAGGCCAGCCCAAAGCCAACGCCCTGCCCTTTTACAGCCTCATCCCCCTGCCCGAAATCCTGGGCGAACTGCTGGGCGTGGGCGCGGGCAGCAAAAAAGTCGAGCAGGAATACGACCGCCTGCTCGCCGCCCTCGGCCCCGAATTGGCCATCCTGCTCGAACTGCCGCTGGCCGAGATCGCTCAGACGGGCGGGGAGAAGCTGGCAGCCGGGATTGGCCGCATGCGCCGGAGCGAGGTCAGTGCCAGCGCCGGCTACGATGGCGAATACGGCGTGATCAAGCTCTTCGACCGGCCGGATCAGGCTGATCCACAAATGATGCTCTTTGCGATGGCAATGGCTGATGCAAAGCAGACGCTGGACGCGGGAGGGCAGACGCAGGACGCGCACCCCACCATCGTCCAGCGTCCTCTGCCCAGCGTCCCGGAACCACCGGCTTCGAACCATCCTCAATCCTCCATTCTTGATGCTCTCAACCCCGCCCAGCGCGCCGCCGTCCTCACCACCGACCGCCCGCTGATCATCGTGGCCGGCCCCGGCGCCGGCAAAACCCGCACCCTCACCGCCCGCATCGCCCACCTGATCGACGAAAAAGGCGTGGCCCCGGAAGCGATCCTGGCCATCACCTTCACCAACAAGGCCGCCGGCGAGATGGCGGAACGATTGCGCGGGATGGTCGGGCCTGAGATTACCGGCCGCATCACCATCCAGACCTTCCATGCCTTCGGCGCTCACCTGCTGCGCCGCTACGCCGACCGTCTGGCCCTCGACCCTGCCTTCGTCCTCCTCTGCGACGAGGAGCGCGCCGCCCTCGCCCGCGCCGCCTTCCCCGACCTCAACCAGCGCGAGATCAGCCACCTTCTCGACCTCATCTCCGCCGCCAAGAACGACCCCGATTCGCCATCGGCCATTGACCAGGCACGATTGGCCATCTACACCGCCGCCCTCGCCGCCGCCCACGCCCTCGACTTCGACGATCTCATCGCCCTGCCCGTGCAACTGCTGCACACCCAGCCCGATGTGCGGGCCGAGGTGCAGGCCCGCTACCGCTGGATCTCGGTGGACGAATACCAGGACATCAACGCCGTCCAAGACCGGCTGCTGCGCCTGCTCACTGCCGGCGGCGCCAACCTCTGCGTGATCGGCGACCCGGATCAGGCCATCTACGGCTTTCGCGGGGCGGATTACCGCTATTTCCTGCACTTTGCCCAGGCTTTCCCCGGCGCCGCCCGCCTGCAACTCAGCCAGAACTACCGCTCCACCCAGATGATCCTGGACGCGGCTACGCAAGTCATCGCCCGCAACCCCGACCGCGCCGCCGCCGAACTGTTCTCCGAGTTCGTCGACGATGTGAAGCTGGACGTGCACCCCGCCCCCACCGACAAAGCCGAAGCCGAATTCATCGTCCATCAGATCGAGCAAATGGTGGGCGGCACCAGCTATTTCTCGCTCGATTCCGGCCGGGTGGCTGACGACACGCGCCCGGTCGAATACGCGTTCGGCGATTTCGCGGTGCTCTACCGCCTCAACGCCCTGGCCCGACCGCTGATCGCAGCCCTCGAACGCTCCGGCATCCCCTACCAAACGGTGGGCCAGACGCCCTTCTTCGCCCGGCCCGCTGTGCAGATCGCCCTGGCCGGGATGTGGCTGCTGCACAACCCGGACTCGACGATCCACCGCCAACGCTTCGGCGAACGACTCCCCCTGGCCGCAGCGCCCGGCGCCAGCGTGCGCGAGATCGCCGAATGGGCGGGCCAGGCAGCGGGGCTGGATGAAGAGACGCGGCGGCAACTGGCGGCGCGGGCGCAGCCCTTCGGGAGCGATCTGCGCGCCTTTCTAGAGATGACCGCCCTGGGCAGCGAAGCTGATTTCTATGACCCCCGCGCCGACCGGGTGACGCTGATGACCCTGCACGCGGCCAAAGGCCTGGAATTCCCGGTGGTATTCATCGCCGGCTGCGAGGAAGGCTTGCTGCCATATGAACGGGCTGGCGAGCAGCCAGATGTGGCCGAGGAGCGCCGCCTGTTCTACGTGGGCATGACGCGGGCGCAACGCAAGCTGGTGCTCAGCCATGCCCGCCGCCGCTTCCTGTTCGGCCAGTTCAAAGAAAACCCCCGTTCCCGCTTCATCGCCGACATCGAAACGGCGCTGTTGGAGTTGCAGAAAAGGGTCGGGAGCAAGCGCAAGCGATCGGAACCGCAGGCGCAGCAGCTCAGCCTATTCTGACACGCCGCCGGCCAAACTTGGCGCCAGTGGGCAGCCAGACGTATGCTTGGCTGCCTGCTGCTCCTTTTTGTGGACAAGCGCATGACCGATTCTCCGCAACAGCCCGCTGCAGAACCCGCGCCCGACATCGCCGGCCATGGCGAACCGAGTGTAGCAGCGCGGGCCATGCGCGGGTCGGTCTACAGCATCGCCGCCTCACTCATCACCTGGACGTCGGGCGCGGTGCGATTGGTTTTACTGACCCGCTTTTTATTGCCTGCCGATGTCGGTGTCTTCACGCAGGCAATGGTCTTTGTGGTTCTGGCCGCGCGCATCTACAATTTCGGCTTGAATGTGGCGGTCGTACACCGTCAGGACGAGGCCGGCAACCTTCTGCCCACATACTTCAGCCTGCGTCTCATCCTGATGACGATCTCCCTGGGCGGGCTGGCCTTGCTCACACCATGGATCGGTTCCTGGTACAACGATATGCCCCTGTTGGCGGCGGTGATGTTGGCGCTGATTGCCGCCGAAGTGCTGAACGGCCTCAACGATGTGCAGCTGGTTATCATGGATCGGCGCCTGGCCTTTCGGCGCGGGGCCGCAGCCGATGTCATCAGTTCGTTGGCCATGACCCTGGTGGCGCCGCTGATGGCCTGGCAAGGCCTGGGGGTGTGGGCTTTGGTCGGTGAACAGGCCAGCGGCTTCATCGCACGCAGTTTGGTTGTTTGGACCGGAGGACAGCACTGGCGAGCGCAGGTTGGCTGGCAGTCCGATACAGCCCGCTGGCTGATACGGTACAGCGGGACTGTATGGTTTGGCGGCAATCTCACCTACGTCCTCGATCGTTTCGACGATTTCTGGATTGGACAGGCATTGGGGGCAACGCAGCTAGGCTTTTACGCCCGGGCCTATGAATTTGCGCGTTACTCACGCCGCGTGGTGGCAAATCCCATCCTTGGCGTCTTCTTCCCGACCTATGCCCGGCTGCAACAAGATCGAGCCAGACTTTCGCGGGCATTTTTTCGAGCCACCAGCCTCATGATTCGCAGCGGCGGCCTTTTCTCGCTCGTCTTCGTTCTGACCGCCCCCGAATTTATCCCCCTCATCCTCGGCAAACAATGGCTGCCCATGTTGACGGCATTTCAGTTGATGATCGTGTACACTTTTCTCGATCCGATTGCGCTCAGCGCCATCCATTTGCTCACGGCCACCGGTCATCCCCAACAAGTGCTTCGCATCCGCGCGATACAAACGGCCTTCTTCATTCCCGCCGTGATCATCGCAAGTCAGCATTGGGGCATCGAAGGCGTGGCCATCGTGGCCGATCTGATGATGTTACTCGGCACCCTCTTTCTGTTCGGGGCCACCCGTTACATTGTCGACTATTCTCAAACCAGGCTGTGGTTGTGGCCGCTGGTGGCCGTCATCGGCGTGGGGGCAGTAACGCTGGCGCTGACCCCCCTGTGGCGTAGTCTTTCACCCTGGGCAGCATGGCTTGGCAAGGGTTTGCTGATCACGGGAATGTATGTTGGAATTTTATGGCTGACCGAACGCAAGCAAATACGCAGCGCCTGGCAGATGGTGTGGGGCGCCCTTCCTCCCCGCCTGCAGCAACTGCGCAGCAGATGAGCTTTCACCGATCCTTATGAGTAATGCAACTGCGGAAGAGACCCAGGCAGGGGCCCGGCAATGGCGTGCAAGGCAACGCGCCCTCTGGTTTTTATGGAAAACCCCGATCATTGTCTGGAACGATCTTCGTTTAGGCAAATGGGGCCAACGCTGGCCGCGCAAACCTGCAACACTGAATCTGCTGATCAATGACATCTGTAATTCCAAATGCCAGATGTGCCATATCTGGCAACAAAAACGCGATCATGAAATCACGGCTGACGAATTACAGCGCGTACTCAGCGATCCCCTCTTCAGTGAACTGACCTATATCGGCATCAGTGGCGGCGAACCAACTTTGCGCAAGGATTTGCCCGAAATCGTGCGCGTGATCGCCCAGAAACAACCCCGGTTGCGAGGCGCCGGCATCATCACCAATGCTATTCGGGCAGAGGATGTCATCGCACGTGTCGAGGCGTCTGCCGAAATCTGTGCCAGGGCCGGGCTTGCCTTCAACATCATGGTTTCGCTCGACGGCGTGGGCGAAATCCATGACCGGATACGAGGGCGCGCGGGAAACTTCGAAAGCGCCTTGAAAGTCATCCGCCATTTTCAGAATCGAAAGGACATTCCCCTGCTCTTCGGCTGCACCATTACCAAGGACAATGTCTGGCACGTGGAGGAATTACTCGACTTTGCCCTTGCCGAAGGTTTGTACGGTCGTTTTCGTATCGCCGAATTCATCCAGCGGCTGTACAACGCAGATCAGACCAAGTATATTCGCAACTTCAGCCCGCTCGAAGCGTATCACCTTGGTCTATTCTTTCAGAAACTGGAATATACATTCGAACCACATCCCATTTATCAGCAAACGTATCGCAATATTCGCCAGATGCTGATGCAAGAGGCACCGCGCAGAATTGCCTGTCCTTATCAGACTCATGCAGCAGTGCTTGATTCGCGTGGCCAGTTGCTCTATTGCTCACCCAAGTCGCGGGTTCTCGGAAATACACTCGATAACTCTGCCAAAAACATCTATTTGAGCAATATCAGCGAACGTAAGCGTATCATGGCAGAAGACTGCAATAGCTGCATTCATGATTACCACACACTTCCCAACACGCGCGCGTTGATTGATGAGGCAAAATACTACTATTGGCAGGCCGCAAATCGTGTGAAACCAGCGCTTATTTGGGCGCGGCGGCCCATGCCAGGAGCAGGCGCTGGCCGGCGCCGAACCAATCCCAAACATGCGCTGATTGTAGGATGGTATGGCACCGAAACCGCGGGAGATAAGGCAATCTTAGGAGAGATTCTCCATCAGTTACACCAACGCGATTTCACACGCATCACCCTCGCCAGTATCTACCCCTATCTTTCACAGTGGACTTTGCAGGAGCTTGATGAACACACGGTCGAAATCATATCCACATACAGCCGGGCCCTGCTAAAACGGGCGCGTGAAGCGGATGAGACGATCATGGGCGGCGGGCCCTTCATGGATATTCACGGTCTGGGATTTGTGCTGCGGGCTTTTGATGCGGCAAAACGCGCCGGCCGCCGCACTCGTGTTGCCGGATGCGGTATCGGGCCCCTGCACGCTGCTCAAAACATCGCCGCAGTCAAACACATCCTGCAACTGGCCGATGTGATCGAATTGCGAGATGACAAGTCGGTGGAGTGGGCAGTGGCGCAAACCGGACGGTCGGATATCAGCAATTCCGGGGATCCGGCTGTGGCTTTTGTGCAACGTTGGCGAAAAACACGCCCGCACACCATCCAACGAGCTGCCACTTTGAATTGCTATCTTCGCGATTGGTCGGTGGAATATCAGGGCGATCTATCTGACGCGGCATTCAGGTCTCGAAAGGCGCAGTTTCAGGAAGAAATCGCTTCCTGGATTGCCGCGCTCTGTCGACAGAACGGGCTGAGGCCGCGCTTGTTGGCGATGCACCATTTCGTCGTGGGTGGTGATGATAGGGAATTCAACCATCGTCTTGCTTCGAACTATCTTGCAGATCTCGATCCGATCCTGGAAAATCACCCCTATTCTGTACAACAGATTCTCACTTCGATGCAAGAAGGCGCGTTCTGTTTGACAATGCGGTTTCACGCTACACTTTTTGCCGCCACTTTGGGAGCGCCATACATCGCCATCGACTATACAGATGGCGGCAAAATCACTCGTTTTATGCAAGAAAGAGATGAAATCAACCGATTGATTACCCTTTCCGATGTCGTGAACGGTCATTGGCGCACACGATTTTCATTAAATCTATCATGGTAATAATTTACCTTATTTTGTCATTGCGAGAGGCGATAGCCCCGAAGCAATCCCCAACGCTGATTGACATCCACAGAATTGACGATCCACCTTGGAGATTGCTTCGCTGCACTCGCAATGACAGAATAAGGTGAACTGTTAACTATCATGAATATATTGCAGATTTCATCCAATGCGATCACAGGAGGTGCGGCGCGGGTGATGTATCGCTTGCATCACGGTTTTCGCAAACGTGGACATCACGCAACGATATTCGCACAATGGCGTGAGATAGACGAAGAAAATATCTATTGTATCGGTCAAATTGACGATAGATCTCGTTCGGCAAATCGCATTGCACGCGTGGCTGCTCGAATTGCCGATAAGGCCATCGGAGAGACGCGTTTCTATCATGCCACATCCAGGATATTGGACAGCGCATTGTTTAAATCGGCAGATGTGATTCAATTCCACAATCTTCATGGGGGATTTTTTAATTACAAGATAATCTCAGAATTCGCCGCGGCCAAACCAATTGTTTGGACACTGCACGATATGTGGGCGTTTACAGGCCATTGCGCCTATGCCTACGACTGCATGCGCTGGCAAACGGGCTGCCATACCTGCCCGCAAATCAGGGGCGATCGCAGACAGTGGGCCGAACCGACGCCGACCTGGATGGATCGTTCCGCCCAAAACTGGCAACGCAAACAAACGCTTTATCATCAATCACAACTACACATTGTCACCCCGTCGGAATGGCTACGAAATCTTGTCTCTATGAGCATTCTTAGCGATGCGGCGAGTATTCGTGGCATTCCCAACGGCATTGATATCGATACCTTCCGCCCACTGGATCGCTTACAAATCCGGCGAGAACTGCATCTTCCGGCGAATGCTTCCGTCATTCTATTCTCTGCCGACCGCATCGAATCCCGGCGCAAAGGCTTCCCGTTGCTTCTGCAGGCCTTGCAAAGACTGAAGACCCCTGAATCTATCGTTCTTCTCACTGTCGGGCATAACCGAATGCACAAATCAGCCTTGCAAGGATTCCAGAGGCGAGATTTCGGACGCGTCGATGATGAAGCGCAGCTTGCTCGCCTTTACAACGCCGCCGATCTCTTTATCCTCCCCTCTTTGGCCGACAATCAGCCTCTTGTGCTCCTCGAATCCCTGGCCTGTGGCACGCCTGTGGTCGCGTTCGCTGTTGGAGGTATCCCGGAAATGATCGAGCCTGAAAGAACGGGTTTTCTCGCTTCACCGGGTGATGTGGCCGAACTTGCCGTCGGAATCGAAACGATACTTGCAGAGGATGACTTGCGCGCACGTATGCGCCAAAATTGTCGAGATTTAGCTGTGCATAAGTATGATCTAGAGATGCAAATAGATCACTATCTTGCTGTATATGAACAGGCAATCACGATGCGTGATTAAATGGATTAACCCAGTATGACACCAGTAAACAGCCCACGCGTCAGTATTATCACGCCTTCATACAATCAAGGACAGTTTATTGAGGATACCATTCTCTCTGTCCTTGGGCAGGATTACGCCAATATCGAACACATTGTCGTCGATGGGGGATCGGACGATGGCACGATTGAGATCCTACAACGCTACGATCGACAGATTCGTTGGCTCTCGGAACCGGATCATGGTCAGGCCGATGCCATCAACAAAGGGCTGAGAATGGCATCCGGAGACATCCTCGCCTATCTCAATTCCGACGATACCTATCTGCCCGGTACGATCAGCCTGGTAGTCAGCCAATTTCTGGCACACCCCGACACAGGTCTGATCTACGGCGATTGCCAGGCGATCAACCGGGAAGGCCTCCCTTTTGGCATCATCCACGGCCATCCTTTCGATGTCAGCCGCATGATCCAGCGCGGGGAATTCATTCCGCAGCAAGCTGCCTTTTGGAGACGCGAAGTTGTGGAAAAAGTAGGTGCATTCGATGTAAATTTGCACTTCTGCATGGATCATGATTTTTTCATACGGGCTGGGTGCAATTTTCCCGGATTGTACATACCGCAGGTATTGGCGAATTTTCGATTCCATACATTATCGAAATCATCTTCGCAAGAAGAGCGCCATTGGCGCGAGAACATGGCAGTCAGTCGAAGATATGGCTTGAGTAGGTGGTCAATATGGTATTGGCTACGGTATGTGCGACATCGCGGTTTGCGTCTGCTGCCTCAAACACTTCAAAAAAGAATCCGAAAACGCTTGAATCGCGCTCACGACCCGGTACTGTATTCATAGACCCCTTCCGAATTTCAGCACTCCCCAAACCATGCGTGACATTGAGCAGGTCTACATACAGATCTTGAGCGGGCGGAGTTGAATCGATGCCTCCCGATCTCTCCATTATCATCGTCAGTTGGAATGTGCGCGATTATCTGGCCGCTGTGCTGCAACAACTGTCCGCGGCCACGCATCCCCTGCGCGCAGAAGTCATCGTCATCGACAATGCCTCCGCCGACGGCAGCGCCGGCATGGTGCGAAGCGATTTCCCGGAAGTGACCCTGATCGAAAACAGGGAAAACGTCGGCTTCGCCCGCGCCAGCAACCAGGGCATCGCCGCAGCGCAAGGGCGCTGTCTCCTGCTCCTCAACCCCGACACCCTCCTCCCCTCCGGCGCCATCGCCCGGCTTGTCGATCTCCTGGAGACTGCCGCCGACATCGGCGCGGTCGGGCCGCGGCTGTTGCTGCCCGATGGCGCGCCCCAACCCCGCACCTTCGGCCACGATCCCCGGCCACGCTGGCTCATCCGCATGGGGATCGAGCGTCTCCTCGCCCGGCCGCACGCTGTTGCCCTGGCCAACGACCTTGCCCGCCCCGTCGACTGGGTCTCCGGCGCCTGCCTGCTGCTCCGCCGCCAGGCCATCGCCCAGGTCGGCAGCCTCGACGAAACTATCTTCCTGTATTTCGAGGACAACGATCTCTGCCTGCGCCTGCGCCGGGCCGGCTGGCAGGTCTGGTATCAGCCGCAGGTGACGATCACGCACATCGGCGGGCAGAGCACCCGGCACAACCCCGCCGCGGGCGCGGCCTATCGCCAAAGCCTGCGCTATTTCTATCGCAAGCACTACGGCCCCGCCGCCAACCTTTTTCTGCGCCTGGCCCTATCCCTCTACGCCCGCCTGACACGTGGCACATGAAACTGCTGATCGACGCCCGCACCCTCCAGGATCGCTTCCCCGGCATCGGGCGCTACACCTATAACCTGATCGACGCCCTCGCCCCCCAACTCGAGGGCGAACTTCTCGTCATCACGCCCCACGCCCCACGCCCCACGCACCACCATCTCAACCCCCTCGCCCGCCATCCCAACCTCACCCTCATCCCCACCGATATCCCCGTTTTCAACTGGCGCGCACAGGCCGCGCTTCCCCGCCTCATCCGCTCACTCCAGCCCGATCTCGTCCATTTCCCCTACAATGTTCGCCCCTTTTGGCTGGGCCTGCCCTCTGTCCTCACGCTGTACGATGTCATTCCCCGTCGCTTCCCCGGCTATTACCCGCGCCGCAGCCGTTTGCAGATCGAGATCATCCAGCGCCTGGCCATCCGCAGCAGCCACGCTTTCGTCGCCATCTCGCAGGCCGCGGCGGAGGATTTTCGGCAGGAATACGGCATCCCCGCCGGGCGCATCGCGGTCACGCCCCTGGCCGCCGACCCGATTTTCCGCCCGCAGCCAGTCGAGATCGTCGCCGATCTGCGCCGGCGCCTGGCCCTGCCCCAACGGTATGTGCTGTATCTGGGCAGCAACAAGCCGCACAAGAACTTGCCGCGGCTGATCGAGGCGTGGGCAAGGAGTGAACAGTCAACAGTCAACAGTCAACAGTCAACAGTCAACAATCAACGGGCAGGGGGCAGGGGGCAGGGGGCAACGCTGATCATTGCCGGGGCCTGGGATGAGCGCTATCCGGAGGCGAAACGGCTGGTCGAGCAGCAGAATCTGGCGGGGACAGTGCGTTTTCTGGGGCCGGTGGCCAATGCGGATTTGCCGGCGTTGTATGCCGGGGCCGAGTTGTTCGTGTTCCCGTCGCTGTACGAAGGCTTCGGCCTGCCCGTGCTGGAGGCGATGGCCTGCGGCGCGGCGGTGGCTTGCAGCCACACCTCCAGCCTGCCCGAAGTTGCCGGCGACGCCGCCCTCTTCTTCGATCCGGAAGATGCCGCCGCCCTCGCCGCCGCGCTCACCCGGCTGCTCGCAGACAGCGACCTGCGGGCCGATCTGGCGCGGCGCGGAAGCGAGCAAGCCGGCCGATTCAGTTGGGAACGCACCGCAAAGGCAACCCTGCCAGTGTACAGGAAACTGCTAGGGTGATAAACTCCTGGTTCCGAACTATGCGCATCCTCCACGTCTACAAAGATTATTACCCCGTGCTTGGCGGCATCGAGAACCACTTGCGCTGGCTGGCCCGCGCCCAGGCTGCGCGCGGGCACCAGGTGACGGTGCTGGTCACCAATCCGGCGGGAGCGAAGACCACGGAGCAAGAAGAGGAGGGTGTGCGCGTGATCCGGGCCGCCCGGCTGGCGACCGTCGCTTCCACCCCGCTCAGCCTGGCCCTGCCCCTGCAGTTGGCCCGGCAATCCCCCGACATCGTGCACCTGCACTTCCCCTATCCCCTGGGCGAGGTGGCGCAATGGCTGCTGCACCGCGGACAGGCCACGATTATGACCTATCACAGCGATGTGGTGCGCCAGCAAGGCATTCTCAAGCTCTACACGCCCCTGCTGCGCCACATCCTGGGCAGCATCGACCGCATCCTGCCCACCAGCGAACCGTATATCCACAGTTCCTCCTTTCTGCAGCCCCTGGCCGGACGCTGCACCGCCCTGCCCCTGGGCATCGATGTGGCCCGTTTCATGCAGCCGCATCCCCACGCGGGGGCGGTGCGCAGCCGTTACCAAGGCCCCCTCCTGCTCTTCGTCGGGCGTCTGCGCTATTACAAGGGCCTCAACTACCTGATCACAGCCATGAAGGAAATCGCGGCCACGCTGCTGATCGTGGGCAGCGGGCCGGAGACCGCCAGCCTGGGCGAAGAAGCTTATCTGCAAGGCGTGGCCGACCGTGTGCGCTTTCTGGGCGAGGTCAGCGATGAACTGCTGCCCGCGTACTATCAGGCCGCCGACCTCTTCGTCCTCCCCTCCAGCCAGCGCAGCGAGGCCTTCGGGATCGTGCTGATCGAGGCCATGGCCGCGGGCCTGCCCCTGATCTCCACCGAACTGGGTACCGGCACCTCGTGGGTGAACCAGCACGGCGTCACCGGGCTGGTCGTCCCTGCCGCAGATGCCGCAGCCCTGACCGGCGCCATCAACCGCCTGCTGGCCGACCCCGACCTGCGCCAGCGCATGGCCGCGGCCGGCCGCGCCCGCGCCCAGACCGAATTCGCCCTCTCCCGCCTGGTGGATCGCACCCTGGCCCTCTATGCCGAGACGCTATCCACCTGATCTGCCCTCCCGCACCCCTCCTATTGTTTGCGATCATGCCTAATCAAGTGCAAAAACTGTGCGACGCCCTCATGGAAGCCGCCTGGCTGGCGGCCCTGGTGGTCGTCCCCCTCTATTTCAACGTCTTTTCGCAGCGCGTGTTCGAGCCAGACAAGATCGCGCTGCTGCGCTCGTTGGCGCTGGTGGCGCTTGTGGCCTGGGTGGTCAAGCAGATCGACCGCTTCGGCCAGGGGGAAGAGGCGCCGGCTGCCAGCGGCGAGGCCGCCATCCCCCTGTGGCGGCGGCCCCTGGCCCTGCCGGTGTTGGCCCTGGCCGCGGTCTATCTGATCAGCACAGTGCTATCGGTGACGCCGCGGCAGAGTTTTTGGGGATCATACCAACGATTGCAGGGCACATTCACGATGTTCAGCTACATCATCCTCTTCTTCGTGACGCTGGACACCTTGCGCACCTCCGCGCAGTGGCGGCGCCTGCAATACGCCATCCTCCTCACCAGCGTGCCCATCGCCCTCTACGGCATCTTCCAGTTGGAAGGCATCCAGTTGGACCCGCTGCCCTGGGGGGGCGACACCTCGCAGCGGGTGGCGGGCAACATGGGCAACGCCATCTTCCTGGCCGCGTACCTGATCATGGCCCTGCCCCTCACGGTCGAGCGGCTGATCAGCGCCGGCCAGAAAATGTTGCTGGACGCGCAGGGCAGCACCGCCGACGCCCTGACCGCAGGGGTGCTGCTCTTCGTCTTGCTGCTGCAAGCCGCGGCCATCTTCTTCACACAGAGCCGGGGGCCATGGCTGGGGCTGGCCGCGGGCGGCTACATCTTCCTGCTGCTGGGATTGACCAGCCTGCGCCAGCAGGCCCCGCGGCAAGGGCCGCTGCTGCCGGCGGAGTATGGGCTGGGCGCGGGCATGGGCGTGGCCGGGCTGGCCTTGCTGGGGCTGGGCATCCTGGCCCTGCTGCGCATCGAGGGCCTGGGCGGCGGGCTGATCTTGTTGCTGGCGGGGCTGGGCGCGCTGGCCCTCTACCTGATCCCCCTGTTCAATCGCCGCGGCTGGCGCTGGCTGTGGCTGAGCGTCATCACCCAGGGCGTGCTGATCGGCCTGTTCCTCATCCTCATCAACCTGCCCAACACCGCCCTGCACCATTCCTTTGCCCAGATCCCGCGGCTGGGCCGGCTGGCGCAGATCATGGAGGTGGAGGGCGGCACCGGCCGTGTGCGCGTGCTGATCTGGCAGGGCGTGATCGATATGCTGGCCGCGAATGAGCCGCTCACCTTCCCCGACGGCCACACCGATGCCCTGGGCCGGCTGCGCGTGCTGCTGGGCAATGGCCCCGAATCGATGTGGGTGGCCTACAACCGCTATTATCTGCCCGAATTGGGCGGGCTGGAGCGACGCAACGCCTCGCCCGACCGCTCGCACAACGAGACCTTCGACAGCCTGGTGATCACCGGCGTGGTGGGCTTTGCGGCCTATTTCCTGCTCTTTGTCAGCGTCCTCTATCATGCCTTGCGCTGGCTGGGGCTGATGGCCGGTCGCCGCGACCGCATTCTCTTTCTGGCCCTGGCCCTGGCCGGCGCTCTGGCCGGGGTGGCCTTGCCCGCGCTGGGCGGGGCCCTGCATCTGGCCGGGGTGGGCATGCCTTTCGGCTTCATCCTCGGCGTCATCCTCTATGTCACCTACGCGGCGGCGCAGGGCACGGCAGCCATCCGCTCCCTGGATCGCCGGCACCTGTTGATTGTGGCGCTGCTGGCCACTGTGGTGGCGCATTTCATCGAGATCCACTCCGGCATCTCCATCGCCGCCACCCGCACCTATTTCTTCCTGCTGATCGGCGCGCTGGCCGCGGTGGGCAGCGGCCAACTGCGCCTGGCCGAGGACGCGGCCCCCGCGGCGCAGCCTGCCCCGCCCCCGCCCCCCGCCCGCGGCAAGCGCCGCAGCCCCGCCAAACGCAGCCCCGGGCCGCAACGCCCCTCGCGGGAGGAACGGCTGCCCCTGTGGCGGGCCGCCCTGCCTTTCATCCTGATCGGCAGCCTCATTCTCTTCGTGCTCGATTACATCTACATCGCCAACCAGGCTGCCACCCGCGACACCCTGGGCATCTTTCTGCAATCCTGGCAGCCAGGCCGCGACAACGGCATGCTCTGGATCCTGCTCTTCACCCTGATCGTGGGCCTGGCCCTGGCGGTGGGCGAGACCTGGCGGCCGCATCACCGCCGCCAGGAGATCGGCAGCGTCGCCCTCACCTATGTGGCCGGCGCCCTCATGATCTGGCTGATCTACGGGCTGTTCCAGGCGGGGCGACTGCGGCCCATCTCCACCGCCCTTTCCCTGATTGAGCGTGGGGATCAGGTAGCCGGGCATGTCAACGCCTTTTATGTGTGGCTGGGGCTGCTGACCGCGGGCCTGGCTGCGGGCCTGTGGCTGGCCGGAGAACGGGCCGGCAAGAGTTGGGGCCGGCGGCCGGCCTGGGTTGCCGGGGCCGCGGCCGGCCTGAGCATCGCCGCCCTATACCTGATCATCACCGTCAACCTCAACCTGGTGCGCGCGGATGTCTATTTCAAGATCGGCCAGAACGCCGACGGCAACCGCGACTGGCAAACCTCGCAACTCTTTTACGAGCGGGCGACGGCGCTGGCCCCGCGCGAAGACCACTACAAGCTCTTCCTGGGCCGTTCCCTGTTGGAGGGCGCCCGCGCCGCCGCCGATGCCGCCCAACAGCAAGCCCTCTTCGACCGGGCGGAGCAGATCCTGCTCGACGCCCGCGCGCTCAACCCCCTCAACACCGATCACAGCGCCAATCTCGCCCGCTATTACGCCACTCGCGCCGCGGCTCCCTTTGCCAGCGGCGAACGCCAAACCCTGCTGCAAAAGGCAGCGGCGGCCTATGCGGTGGCCACGACCCTCAGCCCCAACGCTGCGCATCTGCAAAATGAATGGGGCAGCGTTTACATGCAGTTGGGAGATACCGACGCGGCGCGGGCGCGCTATGCTCACTCCATCACCCTCGACCCCAATTACGCCGACACCTACCTGCGGCTGGCGCAGTTGGAAGGCCAGCAAGAGGCATGGGCAGCAGCCCTGGCAGCCTATACCCGCGCCGCCGAATTGAACCCGAACGACATCCGCGCGCACAGCGGCCGTGGCTTTGCCCTGGCCCAACTGGGCCGCGCACAGGAGGCGATCGCCGCCAACCTGCAAGTGCTGACGATCAACCCCAACGACGCCAGCACCCTGCAAAACCTCACCGTGCTCTACCGCGATGCCGGCGATCTGGCGCAGGCCCTGCTCTATGCCCGGCGCCTGCGTGAAGTAGCGCCCGAAAGCCAGATCCCCTCCATCGACGCCCTCATCCAGCAGCTGCAGCAGCAGGTGGGGGGGTAGGTTGGGTGGTTGGGTGGTTGGGTGGTTGGGTGGTTGGGTGGTTAGTTGGTTGGTTAGTTGGTTGGTTGGTTGGTAGGTAGATTGGTAAATTGGTAAGTTAGCGAAGATTACCCACAAATCTACCAACCAACCAACCAACCAACCACCCACCCAACCAACCAACCAACCACCCACCCAACCAACCAACCACCCAACCAACCAACCAACTAACCAACCAATTAACCAACCAACTAACCAACCAACTAACCAACTAACCAACTAACCAACCTACTCAAAACCATGATCGACCAAGTCATTCTCATCTTTTTGGCGGCGCTGGCGTTGGCGGTGGGGGGCACACCGCTGGCGCGGCGGCTGGCTTTCCGCTCCGGCATGGTCGACGCGCCCAGCGGGCGCAAATACCACAGCGCGCCCACCCCCCTGCTGGGCGGGGCCGCCATCTACGCCGCCTGCATCCTCGCCATCATCCTCTTCGGCGACCGTTTCTACGTGCGCCAGGCCGCGGGCATCGTCATCGGCGCCAGCCTCATCTCCTTCCTGGGCTTCTGGGATGACCGCTGGGCCCTGCCGGCGCTGGTCAAATTGCTGGGCCAGTTGCTGCCTGCGATCGTGCTGGTCATCACCGGCGTACAGGTCGCCATCTTCCCCGCCCCCTGGCTGAACATCCTCCTCACCCTGCTGTGGGTGCTCTTCATCACCAACGCCGTCAATTTCCTCGACAACATGGATGGCCTCTCCGCCGGCGTGGCCGCGGTGGCCAGCGCCTTCTTCCTGCTTTTGGCGGCCCTGTCGGGCCAATATCTGGTGGGGATTTTGGCCGCGGCGGTATTTGGGGCCTGTTTGGGCTTTCTCGTGTACAATTACAACCCCGCCAGCATCTTCATGGGCGACACCGGCAGCCTCTTCCTCGGTTTTCTCCTGGCCGCCGTGGGCATCAAGCTCCGTTTCCCCAGCAATGTCCCTGCCGTCACCTGGCTGATCCCCGTGCTGGTGCTGGGCGTGCCCATCTTCGACACCAGCCTCGTCATCCTCTCCCGCCTGCGTCGCCGGCGCAACCCCTTCACCACCCCTGACCGCGATCACCTTTCTCATCGTCTGGTCGATCTCTTCGGCGCCAGCCGGCGGGAAACGGTGCTGATGATCTACCTGCTGGGTTGCGCTTTCGGCATGACTGCCATCTTCATCACCCAAGCCTCCATCCTCGAAGCCTTCAGCGTCGCCGGCATCGTCCTCCTCTGCGCCCTCATCGCCCTGTGGCAGCTAGAACAACGCTTCCGCCGCCGCCAACCCTAACCCCCCCCACCCACCAACCAACTAACCAACTAACTAACCAACCAACCCTCATGAACCACAAACGCCCCCTGATCCTCCTCCTGCTGCTGGCGGCCCTGCTGCTGGCGGCCTGCGCTGCGCCTGTTTCATCTCCCACGCCAACGCAGGATACCGACGCGCCCACCCCGCCGATCCCGGCGCCCCCGGCCACCCTGGCGGCAGCCGCCGGCCCATCCCAAACCTGGTCGGCCATGCCGGAGATGAGCATCGATCCGGCCCAAACCTATCTCGCCACCCTGAAGACCGCGAAAGGGGAGATCGTGGTCGAACTGTACGCGGACAAGGCCCCGCTGACCGTCAACAGTTTCATCTTCCTGGCCCGTCAAGGCTTCTACGACAACACCACCTTCCACCGCGTGCTCGACGACTTCATGGCCCAAGGGGGCGACCCCACCGGCAACGGCGGCGGCGGCCCCGGCTACACCATCCCCGACGAGTTCGATCCCGACCTGACCTTCGACCGCGCCGGCCTGCTGGCCATGGCCAACATCGGCGCACCCAATAGCGGCGGCAGCCAGTTCTTCATCACCTTCGCGCCCGTGCCCTGGCTGGATGGCTACCACACCATTTTCGGCGAGGTCATCTCCGGCATGGACGTGCTCGACCAACTCACCCGCCGCGACCCAGAAACCAACCCCGACTTCCCCGGCGACGCCCTGATCACGGTAGAAATCGCCGAAGGGGCCGTATCGCAACGGGCCACGCCCACGCCTGCGCCCACACCCTTCGCCCCCGACGCCCAGGCCAGCGACCATTTCATGGCCGCCATCTCCCCGGCAGAGCGCGACCGCTATTTCAACACCGCGCCTGACCTTGCCCTCACAGCCGGCCAGATCTATTTCGCCACCTTCCGCCTGCCCGCGGGCGAGATCGTGGTCGAACTCTTCCCCGACCTGGCCCCGGCCAATGTCAACAGCTTCATGGCCCTGGCCAACGCCGGCTATTACGACGGCCTCACCTTCTACCAGGTGATCGAAGAGTTGGTGGCAGTGGGCGGCGACCCCCTGGGCGATGGCAACGGCAGCGCCGGCTACACCCTGCCCGAAGAACTGCAACTGGGCGCCTTCGATGCGGCTGGCTGGCTGGGCAGCGCCCAACAGGGCGTGCACGCGGCCGGCCAGTTCTTCTTCACCCTCGGCCCCACGCCCTGGCTGGCCGAACGCTTCACCCCCATCGGTCGCGTCGTCGCCGGCGAGGCCCTGCTGGCCCAGATCACGCCGCGCGACCCCAGCAGCGCACCCGCGGACCAGCCCGGCGACCCCATCCAAAGCGTCACCATCAGCACCGGCCAGGCCTCTCGCCTGCCCACGCCCACGCCCCTTCCCGAACCCCTCAGCCCCGCCCTGCCCAGCGGCGACGAACGCCCCCTGGCCGCGCTCGATCCCGAAGCGCGCAACAGCTACTACAACACCGCCCCGGCCTTGCAGATCGACATCGAGCAGGACTACATCGCGGTCATCCGCACCGCTGTGGGAGATATCACCGTCGATCTGTTCGAGAAATCGACCCCCAACACCGTCAACAACTTCGTGTTGCTGGCCCTGAACGGTTTTTATGACGGCACCAGCTTCCACCGCGTGATCGAGGACTTCATGGCCCAGGGCGGCGACCCCAGCGGCACCGGCGGCGGCGGCCCCGGCTACCAGTTCGCCGACGAGTTCAACCCCGAACTGCGCCACGACCGCGCCGGCCTGCTGAGCATGGCCAACGCCGGCGCCGGCACCAATGGCAGCCAATTCTTCATCACCTTCGCCGCCACACCCTGGCTCGACGACCGCCACACCCTCTTCGGCGAGGTGATCGAGGGCATGGACGTGCTGGCCAAGATCGAACGCCGCGACCCCGCCACCGCTGCCACACCCGGCACAGCCATCACCCGCATCGACATCGAAATCCGGTAAGAATGGGTGATGGACGATGGACGATGGACGATGGACGATGGACGATAGACAGCGAACGATAACCAACCTACCAATTTACCAATCTACCAACCTACCAACCACCCAACCAACCACCCACCCCACCCAACCAACCACCCACCCCACCCAACCCCATGGCCCGTTACACGCAACCTCCTGCCCTGCAAATCGACCCTGCCAAACACTACACCGCGGTCATCCAGACCCACAAAGGCGAGATGACCCTGACCCTACACGCGGACAAGGCCCCGATCACCGTCAACAACTTCGTCTTCCTGGCCCGCGAGGGCTTTTACGACGGCGTCACCTTCCATCGCGTCATCCCCGATTTCATGATCCAGGGCGGCGATCCCACTGGCAGCGGGCGCGGCGGCCCCGGCTACCGCTTCCAGGATGAATTCGACCCCAGCCTGCGGCACGACGGCCCCGGCGTGCTCAGCATGGCCAACGCCGGCCCCGGCACCAACGGCAGCCAATTCTTCATCACCCATGTCGCCACCCCCTGGCTCGACGGCAAACACAGCGTCTTTGGCCGTCTCACCGCCGGCGAAGCTGTGCTCTTCGCCATCGAGCAGGGCGACATCATCGACACGATCGCCATCACCGAAGCCTGATCCAGGCTGCTTCACGTGAGCGCCGCCCCCACCATCCACCGCCGTCAAATCCTGGCGCGCGTGATCGCGGTGCTGGCGGTCATCGCCATCTCCCTGCTCATCGTACTCAACGCCCAGCGCATCCGCGAGCTGGGCAGGTATGGATACGCTGGCATCTTCCTGCTCAGCCTGGCCGCCAACGCCACCATCATCCTGCCCGCTCCCGGATGGCTGATCCCCATCGCCGCCGGCAGCGCCCTCAACCCGCTGCTCGTCGGCCTGGTGGCCGGCACAGGCCAAACCTTGGGTGAATTGACCGGATTTCTGGCCGGGGCCAGCGGGCGCATCATCCTCGAAGACCGCGAACGCTACGAACGCGTCTCGGCCCTGGCCCGGCGCTATGGCTTGTGGATCTTCGTGGTGCTGGGATTTGTACCCAATCCTCTGTTCGATCTGGCCGGCATCACCGCCGGGGCCTTGCGCATCCCGGTGCTGGCCTTTCTGGGGGCCACCTGGGTGGGCAAGACTGCCCGCGCCATCCTTTTCGCGCTCGGCGGCTACGGCATCTTTGCCCGCCTGTTCGGCTGAACTGGATTAGCCACTTTCCCGCCCGGCCAACCCGGCCAGCGCCGCCGCGGCCAGATCCGGGCCTGGTTGGTTAGTTGGTTGGTTGGTTAGTTGGTTGGTGGGGGGTGAAAATCCTAAAGGTTTGGGATTTTAAAACAGGAACAACAGCCACAGCACGCCCACAACCAGGCTGAGCAGGGTGATCGGCACGCCGGCTTTGAGATACTCGCGGAAGGATAACTCCACCCCGCGGCCACGGGCCAGCTCGGCCACAATCAGATTGGCCACCGACCCCAGCAGGGTGAGGTTGCCGGCCAACGTGGTAGCCATGGCCAGCGTCAGCCACACCTGTTCCGGCTGGGGCAAAGCAGGGACAAAGGGCCGGAACAGCAAAACCGCAGGGACATTGGAGACCAGGTTGCTGAGGATCACCGCGGTCAACGTCAACGCGGCCACGCCCTGGGCCGCGATCGGCCGGATCAGCGCAAAAAGCCGGGCGCTGAACCCCAACGTCTCGATGGCGCCCGTGACGATGAACAACCCGGAGAAAAACACCAGCAGCGACCAGTTGATCTCCCGGAACACCTGCTCCGGCTTGACGCGGCGGGTGATCAACAACAGCGCCGCCGCGGCCAGCGCGGCCAATGGAATCGGCGCGCCCCCGATAAACGCGATCAGCATCAGCCCGCTGGCGAATAAACTCTTGCGCAGCAAAGGCGGATAAAGGCGGGGCGGGGGCAGCGCCGGCGTCTGAATGAGGCCGCCGGCGAAGTCCTGGCGATAGATCGCCACGATCACGGCCCAGGCCAGCCCCAGCCCTAGCAAGGCGGCAGGCAACAGATAGCCGCTAAAAGTGAGAAAGGGAATGCCAGAGGCCACGCCGATGATCATATTCTGCGGATTGCCGGTGATGGCAGCCATCGAGCCAATATTGGCCGCGGCCACCAACCCCATCAGATAGGGGATGGGCTGGCGTTTCAGCAGCGCCGCCAGCTCCAGCACCAGGGGCGTGAACATGAGCACGATGGTATCGTTGAGAAAAAGGGCAGAGAGCAGGCCGCTGAGCAGGATGATGATCCCCAACAATTGCCGGGTGGAGCGGGCAAAACGCACCATCGCCCCTGCCGCCAGACGAAAAAATCCCGCCAACATGAGATTGGTGTTCAGCACCATCATCGCCAGCAGCAGGGTGAGGGTGTCCAGATCCAGGGCGGCGTAGGCTTGCTCCAGCGAAATAGCGCCGATGACCATCAGCGCCGTGGCCCCCACCAGGGCAATCGTAGCCCGATCCATGTGCAGGCCCGGATAGCGGCCCACGGCCACACCGATCAGCGTGATCACGATGATCGCCAGGCCCGCTCCTGGGCGCAGGAGAGTCAAAGTCGCAGCGATGTTGTCCATGCCGGGTCAGTTCAGCCCTGCCGGGGGTCGAGTATGCATCGGCGCATGATAACGGGGCGCAGCGCGGCTGTAAAATTGGCGGCGCGGCCTGCATCCGCCCCCTTCGCTGCCGCGGCAAAACTTGGCAGCCCCCACGCCCCTGCGCTAAATTGTAGCCAAATTCACCGCCCACCCCCATCCACACACCTTTTTGGAGAGCGCATGCCCCCCACCTTCGACATCCTCATCATCGGCGCCGGCATCATGGGCTGCAGCACTGCCCTGGAACTGGCCCAGCGCGGCCTGAAAGTAGCCGTGCTGGAAAAGAAACAGGTCGGCGCCGGCGGCACCGGCAAATCCTCCGCCATCATCCGCCAGCACTATTCCAACCTGCTCACCGCCCGCATGGCCAAATACAGCCTCGAAGTCTTCCAAAATTTTGCAGAGCGGGTGGGCGGCGAGTGCGGGTTCACCCGGGTTGGCTTCCTCGTCCTGGTGGCCGAGAAGGATCGGCCGGGGCTGGAGGCGAATATCGCCATGCAGCGCAGCGTCGGCATCCGCACCGAATTGCTCTCGCCCGCCGCCCTGGCCGCGCTGATCCCGCAGATGGACGCGGCCGAGCTGGTGGCCGCGGCCTGGGAGCCAGAGAGCGGCTACGCCGACCCCTGGCTGACCGTCAACGCCTACGCTGCCGCGGCCCGCGCGGCCGGCGCCCGCTTCTTTCTCAACACTCCGGTCACCGGCCTGCGCCTGGCCGGCGGCAAGATCCAGGGCGTGGACACCCCCGCCGGCGCCTTCGACGCGCCCATCGTCATCAACGCCGCAGGCGCCTGGGGCGCGCAGGTGGCGCGCCTGGCCGGCGTAGACGCGGCCATCAACCCCTGCCGGGTGCAGGTCGCCTTCTTCCGCCGCCCCGCCGGCCACGAATCGCCCCATCCCGTGGTCGGCGACTTCATCCACGCCCTCTATTTTCGGCCCGAAACCGGCGGCATCACCCTGGCCGGGCTGATCGACCCCTCCGAAGCCGCGGCCATCGTCGATCCGGACGCTTTCGATCAGGGCGTGGACAGGGCCTTTACGCTCGAGATCGGCGAACGCCTGATTGCCCGCTACCCTGCCCTGGAGCAGGCCCAAAGCGCCGGCGGCTATGCCTCGCTCTACGCCATCACCCCCGACTGGCACCCGATCGTGGACGAAGTCCCCGCGGGCAGCGGCCTCTTCCTCTGCTCCGGGTTCAGCGGCCACGGCTTCAAGCTTGGCCCTGCCGTGGGCCGCATGATGGCCGATCGCGTCACCGCCGCGCCCGCCCCTCTGTTCGATCCCGGCCTCTTCGCCTTCGATCGCTTCGCCCAAAACCGCCCTGTGCGGGGGCAATACGAATACAGTATCGTGGGGTAGTTAAATCATTGATCATCTAAACCCGCCATCCCTTGGGATAGTGATTCTTGATCACGCCCTGCACGCGCTTGCCCCAGCCCAGGCCCAGGCCCCCCACCGTGATCAACACCCAGCCATCCGGTCCTGCCGCGGCCAGCGGTTCCCCGCGGCGATACGCGGCCAGTTCTGGCCCGTCCACATCCAGATCCAGGCTGCGCCGGGCCTGATCGCCTGGCAGGGCCAGGGCCAGGGCGTGGTGCGGCTGCACATGGCCGGCGGCCAACCGCCCCACCCGCAGGCCCGCGCGCAAGGGCCGCAGCCCCTGCCAAAACGCGGGATCAACCGGCAGCAGGTGCAGCCAATCGCCATACTGCGCCCAGCCCTGCTGCGGCGGGGGCGTGATCAGCGTCTCCCGCCAGAACGGGGCAACCAGCGCCGCCGCCGGCCGGGCAAGGCGCGTGGCCGGGAGGGGCAGGGGCGGCGGGTGCGCATCCCCCTGGCGCTGCAACAGGGCAAAGAAATGCCCCTCGCCCACGCTGCGGTGCGGCCAGATGCGCACACAGCGCTCCAGCGGCAGCCCGCGGGCCAACGATGGCTCGATCCAATCGGGGCGGCCCGCGTCCAAACCGGGCAGAGCCGGCGGGGGCAGCAGGGCAAAATCAGGGCGATCCCGCAAAAAGGCCGCCACGGTGGCCTCGTTTTCCTCCGGCGCAAAGGTGCAGGTGGCATAGAGCAGGCGCCCGCCGGGCCGCGCCAACTCGGCGGCGGCGGCGAGAATGCCCCGCTGGCGCAGGGCGCAGCCCAGCACCCGCTGCGGCTGCCACTCCAGCCGCGCCCCCTCCGCCTTGCGGAACATGCCCTCGCCAGAGCAGGGCGCGTCCACCAGCACACAGTCGAAGCGGCCCGGCCAGACCGCGGCCAGCTTTTCCACCGGCTCGCTCGTGACCAGCGCCTGCGTCACGCCGCAGCGTTCCAGGTTCTCGATCAGGGCCGCGGTGCGGCTGCGCTCGATCTCATTGGCCACCAGCAGCCCCTGCCCCTGCAAGGCCGCGGCCAGATGCGTGGCCTTGCCCCCCGGCGCGGCCGCCAGATCGAGCACGCACTCGCCCGGCTGCGGGTCGAGCAGCCGCGCCGCGGCCATGGCGCTGGGATCTTGCAGATAAAAAGCGCCGGCCGCGTGCAGAGGATGTTTGCCCGGCGCCGCGCCGGCCGCGGTGACGAGAAAGCCTTCGGCGCACCAGGGCGTGGGTTGCAAGCCCCAGGCCGCGGGCAGCGCGGCCAGTTTGAGCCGGTTCAGACGCAGGCCCAGGACAGGCGCGGCCTGCAGGCTGGCGAAAAAGGGATCGGCCTCAGCGCCCAAAAGCGCCTGTATCCGCTCGACAAAGGCAGGGGGCAGCGGGATCATGGGCGCTATTGTACCGCGGGGCCGGCCAAAACCGCGTTCAGGGCTGCGCCAGGCGGGGCAGATGCTGCATCCACAGATATTCGTACAGCAGCCGCACCTCCTGCACCTCTGGCCCCATGCCCCAGGGCGAACGCCGCAGCCGCGCGTACCAACGCAGATCGTGGCCGGGCTGGGGGAAGAGGACGCGCTGCCCCGGCGCGATCGCCTGCCACGCCCGCGGCCCCTGATTGCTGACAAAAAACTGCACCGCGCCGCCCAGCAGATTCACATCCGCCTGCAACGTGACCGCGGCGACGTTTTGCCAGGGCGGGTTGACCGTCAGGCTGTGGGCCAGACCCTCCGCCGCTACCCAGCCGCTCGTGGCCGCGTACGCGGGGGCCACCTCGTGCCGCCAGGGCGACCAGCCGCCCGGCAGCCATGGGCGCACGAACACCTGACGCCCCTCCGTCCAGGCCACCGCCGCGGCCGTCTCCGCCACCGCCGGGCCTGCGTCCCCCAGGATCGGCTCCAGGCCGGGCGCGTCCAGGCGCAGCAGCAGCGCCTCCGACCAGGGCGAGACGCCATCCAGCCAGCGCATCCACAGCGAGGCGGGCGCGGGCGTCTGCCAGATCAGGGCCAGTTGCCGGGGCGTGGCGGCCCAGTGCGCGGTCTGGGCCTGGCGCTGCGAGATCAGCCGCGTCTCTGCCGCCCCGTCCTCTCCCCTCACGGCCAACACGGTCAGGGGCGCGGGGGAGAGGATGAAGAGATCCCCGCCCAGATCGGCGATGTCGGCGGCCGCTTGCAACTCGCCGGCCAGAATGCGGGGCGCTGGCCAGTGGGGATGCAGTTGCCGATCGAAACGTTGGATGGCCACGCCCTCGGGCTGCTGCCAGGCCAGCCATAGATCATCCGCCGCCCGCCAGGCCGCGTGCGCGGGGCCGGGCAGGGTCAGGGCCGGGCCAGGATCGGGGCTGAAGAGGCGCACCTCCGTCTGGCCCGGCGTCTGCCAGAGCAGGGCGCAGGCGGCTTGCAGGCAGCGCAACGACATCCGCGCGCTGCTGCTTTCGGCCAGCCGCGTCGGGCCCTGTTGCCAGCCGGTCTCCGGCGCCCACACGCCGCTCCACACGCCGGCGGCGTCGCTCCAGGCCAATCGCGTGGCCCCCTCTGGCCCCGCGGCCAGGGCCAGGGGGTGCGCGGCCGCGGCCGCGGGGGGCCACGCTCCCTGCCAGGGGATGAGGGACGCGTCCGCGGCCCACAGGCGGTTGCCATGCCGATCCAGCCGTTGCGCCCAGATATGCGGCCCCTCGCCCCGATCCTCCACCCAGGCCACGATCAGATCCCCGGCCGCCGCGGGGGCCAGCGCGGGCCAGCGGCGCAGGAAGCCGGCGTCGGGCGGGCGCAGGGTCAGCCGGCCGCCGTCGCGATCCCAAAATGCGGTGGAGCGGGCGCCGTCGGCGTAGGCGAAGGTGGTGAAAGATTCGCTGAACTGGGCGACGGGGGGCGCGTCGGCCCGCGCCGGCAGCAGGCAGAGCAGGCCAAGGAGGAGGCCAAGCGCCGCGGCAACGGTGCGGAAGATGCGCCGGGCCCCGCTCACGGCGATTACCCGTTGGCCCGCGCGTCGGTTACAATCGGGACATGCACCGCGACCAGTTGATCGCCCGCAAACAAGAGGTCATCGCCCAGATCCAGCGCATCCGCCGGGAGTTGGAACGGGAGCGCGCGCTGGGCCGGCCCGGAGCGCGGCTGGAAGCGCAGTTGGACGCGCTGATGGCGGAGGAAGCGCGTCTGCGCCTGGCTATCGACCGCAGCCCCCGCGGCTGAAGGCCAGGGCCAAGACGGGGCGATCAGCCGTACCACTCGCTGCCAAACCGCCGGCTGGGGTCGCCGGGCACGTTGAGATCGGCGGCGGCCAATTCCACGCGCGATCCTGTTTCCTCCAGCTCCACGGTGACGCGCTGCATGAGGATGTTGAGTTGGCGCACCAGGCCCTGGCCCTGTGGGGTCTCCACCTTCTGGCCCTGGCGGGGCAAGGATCGGCGGGCCTCGGTGTACATATCCTCTTCATAGGCCAGGCTGCACAGCAGGCGCCCACAGGTGCCGGAAATATCGCTGGGGTTGAGGGGCAGGTTCTGGTTCTTGGCCATTTTGATGGTGACGGAATGAAAATCGCGCAAAAAGGCAGAGCAGCAGAGGTCGCGGCCGCACTTGCCAAAGCCGCCGATGTATTTGGCTTGATCACGCACCCCGATCTGGCGCATCTCGATGCGGGCGCCGAAGTGCTGGGCCAGGTCTTTGACCAGGGCGCGGAAATCGACCCGCTTGTCCGCCACATATTCCACCAGCAGGCGCCGGCCGTTGTAGCTGTAGGAGCAGCGCACCAACTTCATCTTCAGTTTGTGGTCGGCGGTTTTGCGCTGCACCACTTGCATCGCCTCCTCTTCACGCCCCTGCCAGAGCTTGCGCTGTTCCAGGTCGCGGGCATCGGCGGGGCGCACGATCATCTTCAGCTCTCCTTCTATCCTGTCTACCTCGTGCGCGGGCAGGACGATCTGGGCCAGTTCGCGGCCGCGCACGGTGTCGACCAGCACCCATTCTCCCGGCAACAGGTCGGTGTAGCCGCCGGGATCGAAGTGGTAGATGCGGGTGACCGGTTGGAATTGAACGCCAACGACTTGGGGCATGAAAGGGATCTCCGGGACAAGGATGGGGAGGGATGGGGCTATTTTATGTCGCGGCCGGCATTTTCAGCAACAACGCTTCCAGGGCCAGTTGTGTGTTCACATTCTGGCGCAGATGTTGGCTGGCCGCGATCAGGGCCTCGATGAAGCGCCGCACTTCGCCGGGCAGGGTGGCCGCGGCCAGGGTGTGCAACTGCTGCCGCTGGTCGAGATTGACGATGAGATGGTCGCAGGCGTGCTGCACCAGCAGAACATCCCGCCACCACAGCAGCCAGTCGTGCAGGGTTTCTTCGCTGTTGTTGCTCTTGGCCAGGCCCGCGGCAAAGGTCAGGCGCTCGACCGGGCGCTGGCGGGTCAATTCCAGCAGGGCGTGCAGGCGGTCGTGGCGGGCCTGCCAGTTAGCCGGCTGCGCCAACATCTGCACCGCCCAGCCCAGGCGCCCGCCGCTGAGCCGGGCCAGCAGTTCGGCCTGCTCTGGCGGGGCCTGCCAGCCTGTGTGCAGGGCCGCGGCGAGGGTCGGCAGGGGCAGGGTGCGCAGGTTCAGCACCTGGCAGCGAGAGGTGATGGTGGGCAGCAAGGCGCCCTGCCCGCTGGTGAGGAGGATGCGCGTGCTGTCGCTGGGTTCTTCCAGGGTTTTCAGCAGGGCGTTGGCCGCGTGGATGTTGGCAAAATCGAAGCGGCGGATGATGAAGATTTTGTAGCGGCCCTCGATCGGTGAGAGGGTGGCCTCGCGGATCAGGTCGCGCATCTGCTCGATCTTGAGTTGGTCCCCTTCCGGCTCGATCAGACGATGATCGGGGTGGCTGCCGCTGGCGGCCAGGCGGCAGGAGCGGCATTGCCCGCAGGCGCCCAATCCGTTCTCGGCCGGGCGGGGGCTGTGGCAGGTGAGGGCCTGGGCAAAGGCGCGGGCCAGGGTGGTCTTGCCGATCTGATCGGGGCCGGCAAAAAGGTAGGCGTGGCTGGCGCGGCCGCTGAGCACGGCGCTCTGCAACAGGCGCTGCGCCCAGGCGTGACCGAAGACAGGGATAAGGGCCGGCTGGGAAATCATGCCGGCATTGTATCACGCGGGGCGGGGGGTGTGGTAAGATGGGGTGGGTTGGTTGGTTGGATGGTTGGTTGGTTGGTTGGTTGGTTGGATGGTTGGTTGGATGGTTGGATGGTTGGATGGTTGGATGGTTGGATGGTTGGATGGTTGGATGGTTGGATGGTTGGATAGTAAATGGGTGGCGATCGCTCGTCTACCAACCAACTAACCAACTAACCAACCAACCAACTAACCAACTAACCAACTAACCAACTAACCAACCTACCCACACTCTCTGTCTTTACGTCATGAATCTTAGTCGTTATCAACGTCAGATGATCTTTTCGGGCCTGGGCGAGGCGGGGCAGCGCCGGCTGTTGGCCAGCAGCGTGGTCATCATCGGCTGCGGGGCCACGGGCACGGTGCTGGCCAACCATCTTGCCCGCGCGGGGGTGGGCCGCCTGCGCCTGGTGGATCGTGATTATATCGAGCTGAACAATTTGCAGCGGCAACTGCTCTACGATGAGGCCGATCTGGCCGCGGGCCTGCCCAAGGCGGTGGCCGCGGCCCGCCGCCTGCGCGCCATCAACAGCGAGATCGCCATCGAAGAAGTGGTGGCAGATTTCAACCCCGGCAACGCCCTTGACCTGCTCGGCGGCGTCGATCTGGCGCTGGATGGTACAGACAATTTCGAGACGCGCTATCTGCTCAACGACGCTTGCCTGCGCCTGGGCCTGCCCTGGGTCTACACCGGCGTTGTCGCCTCCTATGGCATGACCGCCACCCTCATCCCCGAAGGCGCGGCGGCGCGGGTGGGGCGGGAGGCCACCGGCTGCCTGCAATGTCTGCTGGGCGACCGCCCGGCCAGCGGCGGCCCCACCTGCGACACCGCCGGCGTGCTCGGCCCGGTGGTCTCGGTGCTGGCCTCGATCAGCGCCGGCGAGGCGATCAAGCTGCTGACCGGCGGCGGCGAGATCAACCGGGGGCTGATCCATGTCGATCTATGGGACAACAGCTTCGAGACCTTCCAACTGGCCGGGCGCCGGCCAGATTGCCCGGCCTGTGTGCGGGGGGAGGAGCGTTTCCTGAACGCGGCGCTGGGCAGTCGCAGCGCGGTGCTGTGCGGACGCAACGCCGTGCAGGTCAGCGCGCCGGGTGTGCGGATCGATCTGGCGGTGGTGGGTGAGCGCCTGGCCGCGTTGGGCCAGGTCAGCCGCAACCCGCACCTGCTGCGCGCCCAGATCGATGCCTACGAGATCACCCTTTTCCCTGATGGCCGCGCCATCATCAAAGGAGTCGATGATCCCGACCTCGCCCGCAGCCTCTACGCCCGGTACGTGGGGAGCTGAAGTCGAAAGACGATGGACGATGGACGAAAGACGAAGGCTAACAGCTAATGTCCACCGTCCATCGTCAAAAAAACATGAACGCGCTGCTCACTCTTCTCGCCACAGCAGGGGGGTGTAGAGGCGGTGGGCAGGCAGGCAGGTATTGATCTTGACCAGATCGAGATGCCAGGAGGCGGCGGTGAGATCGGTGAGGGCGGCAAAATGCAGGCGCACCTGCTGGCCGCGGTAGGCGGCGAGGTCGATCTCGGCCAGTTGCCAGCGCCGCGGCTGGGCGTCGCCGCCAATGACCTGCACGGTTTGTAGCAGCGTCCCATCGTCGGGCCGGCGCAGGCTGACGGTGAGGGCTTCGTCCGGGCCGAGGGGCGGATCGCCGGCGCCAGGATTGAGCGCCCACCAATAGCTGAGGGCCGCGGCAGGGGCAGAGGCGGGGATGTCGATGTCCTGATACAGGTAATGATCGCTGGCGCTGGCCCCCCCAAACCAGGCCCCGCGCAGGCGCAGGCCATCGACATCCTGAAACGCGGTGGTGAGCAGCAGATTCCCGGCCCAACCATCATAGCCGCTGCTGCCCTGGTCGAAGTCAGGGTTGACCACAAGCTGTTGGCACTCGGAGGAAACGGGCAAGGTGGGTGTGGGGGTCGGCGTGGCCGTGGGGGTGTGTGTGGCCGTGGGATCGGTGGTCAGCGTGGATGTGGCAGTCGGCGTGGATGTGGGGGTCGGCGTGGCCGTGGGCGTGGCCGTGGGCGCGTCCGTGGGACTGGCAGTCGGCGTGGCGGTCGGGGTCGGCGTGGCGGTCGGGGTCGGCGTGGCGGTGGCAGCCGGCGTGGCGGTCGGGGTGGTCGTCGGCGTGGGCGTGGCCAGCAGACAGCCCTCCAACGTGGGCTGCGGCACATTGCACACCAGCAGGCTGACATCATCCACGTACATCTCACTGAACCCGTTGTGCGCGTCGTTCATGACCGAGAAATTGACCTTGATGGCGCGGTCGAGGAAAGCGCTGACATCGTAGCTGCACGCCACCCAGGCCCGGTCATCGCGCATATCGGTCCACACCCGCCGCAGTTCGGCCGAGGTGGTAGCATCGAGGATGCTGGCAAGCATGCGATCCCCGCCATCGAAGGGTTCACTGCGCGGGTAGATATGCCATTTCAGCAGCAGTTGCGCGCCCGCGGGCACATTCACATCCTGCCGCAGCGAAGAAAAGGTCACCTGCCCGCCCGCCACCATGCCCAGCCGGGCGCTGCGCGTGGGGCTAAGAAATTGATCGGTCGCGTACTCCCCCCGGTTGGAGGGGAAGATCCAGCCGTGCACATTTTCCATATCCCCATTGAAAAGGAGTTCGGTGCAATCATCTTCCCCGGCCAGCGCCGGATCACCGACCAGCGCCAGGATAAGCGCGACCAGAGGCAACAAAGGAAAGAACAGACGCAGAATCGTACGCATAGAGGCCCTCGCTAATCTCGCCCGCCAGGGCGAAGAAAACGGCGAAAGAGTAAGGACGGGGGATCAGTGTAGCACAGAAGGGCAGGACTGACACCTCCGCCGCAGCCATGGTATACTGCGCCCATGCGCTCCACCCTGCTGCTGGCCCTTTTTCTGCTGCTGCTGGTCTTCGCCTGCGCCGCCGGCCTGACCACCGGCGCGTTTTTGGGCGCCAATCTGCCGGCGCTGACCACGCTGCTGGCCGCCCGCGACCTGGAGCCGGCCCCGCCGCCCACCCCGCTGCCCACGGTCACACCCGCGCCCGCCCCCGCCGCGCCCGCCACAGCCAGCGATCCCGAACAGCGGCTGGTGCAGCTCTACGAGCATGCCAGCCCCGCCGTGGTCAACATCACCACCCAGGTGCTGCGCCGCAGCTTCTTCTGGGGCGCCATCCCCGAAAGCGGCTCCGGTTCCGGCTTTGTCTGGGATGCGGAGGGGCACATCCTCACCAATTACCATGTGATCGAAGGCGCGGAGCAGATCGAGGTCAGCTTCGGCGACGACAACCCCCTGCCGGCGCGGGTGATCGGCGCGGATCCGCCCAATGATCTGGCTGTGCTCAAGATAGAGGCGCTGCCCGCAGGCGTCAAACCGCTGCCCCTGGGCGACTCGGACGCACTGGCCGTGGGCCAGACCGCGGTGGCCATCGGCAATCCATTTGGCCAGTTCCAGCGCACCCTCACCGCCGGGGTGATCAGCGCCCTGAACCGCACCATCGAGCTGGATCAACAGCGGGTGCTGCGCGGGGTGATCCAGACCGACGCCTCGATCAA
>JAANMW010000397.1_pt1 | contig 50841 bp, 46 predicted proteins | sample 7279671 | NCBI WGS metagenome assembly JAANMW01 (sample SAMN14094541, study PRJNA606508) | bioreactor metagenome | isolation source: A lab-scale SPAN reactor treating ammonium-rich wastewater day 247 | place: Ireland: Galway | collected 2017-09-19 | reverse complement strand
GTCAAGCTCATGGGCAGCGAGTCCTGGATGAACTGCAGCCAGCAGCTGCTGCGCCTGGCGGCGCCGGACACGCTCCTGCGCGGCTACACCGGTGCCGGCCTCATCGAGTGGTCGGCCCGGCGCAGCATTTCCAGTACCATCTTCGCGGGCACCAGCGAGATCCAGCGCAGCATCATCGCGGAAGCCGGCCTCGGGCTGCCGCGCACCCGGAGTTGAGGCCCATGACAGCAATCATCCTTCGTTCGGCCCTCGTCCTGGTCGGCATCTGGCTGCTGTTCGAGGCGCTGCGTTCCCTGGCCAGCGGCGAGACGGTTGGCCGCGAGGGGCGCAAGGAAGGCCCGCGATCGGTGGTGCGGCGCGGGGAAATGCCGGGCTACTTCCGCTTCCTGGTGGTGGTGCGCCTGGTGCTGGGCATTGTGGCCATCGCCGCGGGCAGCTACGCGCCGGCCGGCGCCTGAAGTCGATCGTGCAGCCCAGCCTCTGCGGCTACGGCTGATCCACCGGCGGCCGGTCGAGGGTCTTGCGGCCGTTGAGCATGGCCGAGACCAGCGAGCCGCCTTCGCGCAGCTCGGCCCTCACCACGGCAGCGATGTGCAGCAGGGCGGCACCGAGCAGCAGGTAGAAGACGACCTCGTGGGCCTGGATGAAGGGCTTGCGCAGTGCGCGCATGTCGGCCCAGGCGGTGGCGTCCACCAGGGTCTTGTCGCCGGGCACCAGCGTGGCCGGGTCCACGCCCGCGGCCGCCACCCAGCCGGCGATCCAGGCGCCGAGCGGCGGGTAGTAGATGTCGGTGCCGGCCAGCACCAGCCCGCTCACGGCCTGCACGGTCATGAGCAGCAGCAGCGCGGCGACCATGATGCGGCCGAGCGGGTTGTGGCCTAGGTAACGTGGCGCATCACCCGCGGCGCTGCCGGCCAGGTAGCTGCGCAGCGAGTCGACATAGCCGCGGCCGAACGGCAGCATGGCGCGCCAGCGGCCGAAGGGGCTGCCGACGAAGGCCCAGCCGAGCCGCACCGCCAGGTTCGCCGCGAACACGTAGCCGAACCAGACATGCACGGTTTTCAGCAGGACCTTGCCTTCGGCCGAGACGCCGAGCTCCTTGTCCCAGAGTATGGCCGTGCCGATCGCCACCAGCGCCAGCACGCAGCCGACGTTCAGCCAGTGGAACAGGCGCTGTACCGGGTCCCAGACCCGGTACAGCCGCAGCCCGATCGCCGCATCCGTCGTGTTCATTGCACGAGCCTCACGCCGTCGACTTCCACTTCCACCCCGGACCGGTACCAGTCCTTGTCGATCTCGCCCTGGATCTCGACCAGGGTGTCAGGTGTTGCTTCGACCCCGTTCCACTTCTCACGCTCTATTTCGACGGTGATCGTGCCGGTTTCGTCCCTGAACTCGTACTTTTCGTCGCCCAGCGCCTTGACGATGTGTCCCTGCAGCTTCACCGCGGTGTCGTCGCCGAGCTGACCCGCCTCGGCCACGGTCACGAGCCGCAGCGAGTCGGGTCCCCTGAAGCCGCCAGCCGGTTCCGCGGCGATGGCGCCGGAGGCGATGAGGGTGAGGGCCGCGCCGGCCAGGATCTGTTTCATCTGCAGTCTCCTCGATGAGTGATGGTACGACTGCAGTGTGGCGGCGTGCGCATTACGATTACCTTACGAGGCGAAACCGAGCCGGATTTTCAGTCCGGGCTGGCCATCGTCGTTGGCCAGGAACTCCAGGCTGGCGCCATGGACCTGGGCGATCCGCTGGCAGATGGCCAGCCCGATGCCGAGGCCGGTGCTGCGGCTGTCGAAGCGGCTGAAGCCCTGGCCCATCTGCTGGCGTTGCGGCTCTGCGAGTCCCGGGCCGTTGTCGCTGACATCCAGCACCGCGTGGCCCGCTTCCTGCCGCAACCGTACCAGCACCCGCGTGCCGGGCGGGCAGTGTTGCAGCACGTTGTTGAGCAGGTTCTGCAGCAGCGACTGCAGCAGCGTGGCCTCGCCGCGGACCGTCGCCGGGGCCAGTTCACTGACCAGTACCATGCCTGCGCGCTGCATCCGCTCGCGGTAGCGCTCGAGCTCCGGCGCATACAGGGCGTGCAGGTCGACGATCGTGAAGGCGTCCCGCCAGCGGCCCTGCTCGAGCCGGGCCAGGGTCAGCAGCTGTTCCACCAGGCGGGCCAGCCTGTCCACTTCGGCCTTCAACGCCTGCGCGTCCGGATTGGCTGTGGCGAGCTCGATCTTCAGCGTCGTCAGCGGCGTGCGCAGCTCGTGCGCCACATCGCTGGCGAACTGGCGCTCGCGCTTCAGCACCAGGTCGACGTCGGCAAACATGCGATTGAGCGTGTCGCGCAGCACGGCGATTTCCGCGGCGACCGTCGGCCTCGCCAGCGGCGCCAGGGAGTCGGCGCTGCGCGCGCCGATCTCGCGCACCAGCCGCGACAATGGCCAGAGGCTGAGGCCGATCAGCGCCGCCAGCAGCGCCAGGTTCACGGCGCTTCCGGCCAGCACCGGCAGGATGATGTCATCGAGGATGTCCGCGCCGATCTCGCCATGGCGATCCGCCCTGCGCAACAATTGCACCACGAGATGGCCCTCGCGATGCTGGTAGCCCGTCCACTCATGGCTGCCGAGCCGCAGGCTCAGCTGACGGGCCTGCGGGTCGGCAAGGGGCAGGGCATGCGGCAGGTTGCTGGCAAAGCCGCCGTCGGCGGTGTCGTAGACATTGACCCAGAGCGTGTCCTCGTCGTCCTCCCTGAAGGTCGCCCGGAGCAAGGTGCCCAGTTCCGCGGCCGGCAGCCCGTCATGCGTGGCGGCGAGCAGGCGCGCCAGCAGGCGGCACTGGCTCTCGAGGTCATCGTCGAGCACGTCGCGCAGCTCTTCGCTGGCTTCGTGGTAGGTGGCGACGACACCGGTCACGGCGGTGATGACCGTGGTCGCGGCCAGTGCCGCGGCCACCCAGGTCAGGCGCAGCTTCACTGTGCCACCAGCCGGTAGCCAAGGCCGCGCACGGTCTCGATCCGGTCCTTGCCGAGCCGGCGGCGCAGGCCGTGGATGCGCACCTCCAGCGTGTTGGAGTCCACGCCATCACCGAGGCCGTAGAGCTGCTGCAGCAGCCGCTCGCGACTGACGGGTCTGCCTGCGGCCTGGATCAGCACCGAGAGGATGCCGCGCTCCTGCGGGGAGAGGCCCAGGGGGACACCGTCGAGGTAGAACTGCTGCTCATCGGGCGCGTAGCTCAGGGGTCCGGCCTCGAGGCGTGGCTGCGCAGTGCCCGCCCTTCGACGCAGCAGCACGCGGATCCGCGCGAGCAATTCCTCGGGCTCGAACGGCTTGACCAGGTAGTCGTCCGCGCCCAGGTCGAGGCCCTTCACCCGGTCGTCCAGCCGGTCCCGGGCGGAGACGATCAGCACCGGCGTCTGGCAGCCCCCGGCGCGCAGCGCCTCGAGCCACTGCACCCCGTCGCCATCCGGCAGGCCGAGGTCGAGCAGCAGCACATCGTATGCGGCGGCGCCGAAGCGCTCCCGTGCCGCAGCCAGCGTGCGTACCCAGTCGACCTTGAAATGGTCGTGGAGGAGCTTGTGCAGCGCTTTGCCGAGGTTCAGGTCATCTTCCACCAGCAGCAGATACATTGGCGAGCCCGTGTTGCGCCCAGCCATTGTCCGTGCCGGGACCTGACAAACAGATTAACGCCGTGCGGGTCGCGCTGCCTGGCCGGCGCGGAGCGCCACGTGCCGGGTGGCCGAGGTGAGCGGTGGTCAGGCGCGGCGGCGACGTGCGCGCAGCAGCAGGGCGGCCAGCGCGGTGCCGGCCAGCGGCCAGGCTGGCGGCAGCGGCACCTCGGCGACGGTCAGCACCACCGAGTGGTCGAGGTACAGCACCTCGAACAGCAAGGCGGGGTCGAAGCCGGTGGCGGTGAGGCTGCCGAAGGTTCCGGTCAGGTCGGTGGCATCCGCGACCGCGTCATCGAAGGTGATGATGGTGAATCTGTCGCCGAGTACCGGGTTGTAGCCGTCGAGGCTGGTCACCTGCAGCACGCCCGCCAGCGCCAGGTTGCCGAGCACGTCCATGGAGTCGAACGCCGGCAGCGAGGCCAGGTTCACCTGGAACAGGCCGCCTGCGGTCTGGGTGTAGTTGCCGGCCATCGTCAGGCGGCCCACCGTCGTCGCGCTGCCCGGCCGCACTTCGCCGGCATTGATGACCGCGCGGCCGGCCGCAGGGTCATAGGTGCCGGTGCCCTGCAGGATGCCGTGGTTCTGCAGGTCTACGGAAGTCCCGGTCGTGGCGAACGTGCCGGCATCGGCGGTGGTGATGGTGCCCAGGTTGTCGAAGGCGTTGAAGACCTGGACAGTACCGGCATTGACGTTGAACTGGCCGGTATTGTTGAGGTTGACGCCCAGGTCGAACAGCGTCACCGAGTTGCCGTTCTTGTTGTAGGTGCCGGTGTTGTTGAAGTTGTGCGGCCCGCCGACATTGTGCTCGACGAAGGCGTTGAAGGCATTCTCGTCGTTGAACGTGCCGTTGTTGTTGAGGGTCGCGCCGTTCCAGAAGCGGATGGCGTTGTTGTTGGCTGCCGTATTGCCGGTCCAGGTGGTGGTGGCGTTCAGGTTGATCGTGCGCCCGCCGATGATCGACTTGGTGTTCGGGCCCGAGATCGTCACGTTGTTGGTGAACGTGGTGCTCGCGGCTCCGGAGATCGCGCCGCCCGTCCAGGTGGCCGGACCCTGGAAGACGTGATCGCTGCCGGTGAGCGTGCTGCCGGAGAGCAGGAAGGCCGTGGTGTGCGTGCCGCCATTGACGCTGACCGTGGCGTCCGCCCCGATGTTGTCCGAGGTGATGGCGAACGTGCCGGCGCCGGCCGTCGTCACGTTGTTCAGCACGTTGGCACCGTCCTGGAACTGCAGCGTGGCGCCGGCGGCGATGTTGAATGTCCCGGTGCTGGTCCCGCCCGAGGGCCGCAGCGTGCCGGCGTTGATGTTGACGGTGCCGCCGTTGTTGAAGGCGACGCCGCCGTCGACGACCGTCACCGAACTGCCGTTCTTGTTGTAGGTGCCGACGTTGTTGAAGTTGTGCGGCCCGCCGACATTGTGCTCGATGAAGGCCTGGAAGGTGTTGTTGTCGTTGAACGTGCCGTTGTTGTTGAGGGTGGCGCCGTTCCAGAAGCGGATGGCGTTGTTGTTGGCCGCCGTATTGCCGGTCCAGGTGGTGGTGGCATTCAGGTTGACCGTGCGGCCGTTGACCATGGCCTTGGTGTTGGCACCGGAGATCGTCAGGTCGCCGTTGAAATCGGTGACCTCGAAATCGCCGGCCGCGTCACCGACGATCGATCCACCCGTCCAGGTGGAGGTGCCATTGAAAGCCTGCGCGCCGCCGTACAGTGGCCCACCGCTGAGCAGAAAGGCCGAGCCGATGGCACCGCCGGTGATGGTCGCGGCGCCGTCTGCGCCGACGTTGTCCGTGCTGACGATCAGCGTGCCGGCGCCCGTGGTGGTGGCGCCGTTGAGCTGGTTGGTGCCGTTGCGGAACTCGATCGAGGCGCCGTTGGCGAGGTTGATGGTGCCGCTGTGGGTGCTGGCGGTCATGTTCATCGAGCCGGCGTTGACGTTCAGCGTGCCCGTGTTGTTGAAGACGGCCGTCACCGTCGTCGTGCCGGTGGAGCTGACGTCCTTGGTGTAGGTGCCGGCGTTGTTGAAGGCGTTGACACCGGTGCCGGTGAGCGCATTGCCGAAGCTGTTCTGGTCGGTGAAGACCGCGTTGTTGTTGATGGTGCCGGTGCTGAGGGCGATCGTGTTGTTGGCGCCCGTGTTGCCGCTCCAGGTCGTGTTGCCGTTGAGCGTCACCGTTCGGCTGGCCGAGATGGTCTTGGCACCGGGTCCGCTGATGGCGAGCGGGCCGTCATACTGCGTCACGGCGGCGCCGGTCTGCGTGCCCATGGTCCACGTGGAGGAACCCGTGATGGTGAGGTTGCCCGTGCCCGACAGCACGCCGCCGCCCTGGTTGAAGCCCAGGATAGTGGCCGGTGCATTAAGTTGCGCGTTGCCGCCGTTGACGACCGCGACATCGCCTGCTGCCGGCGGGCCCGCCGGTGTCCAGTTGCCGGCGATGTTCCAGTCGGCGGTGGCGTTGTTCCAGGTCAGCGTGGCCGCGGTTGCCGGTCCCAGGGTGGGCAGTGAGAGGGCGGTGGCCAGGACGGACGGAAGGAGGCGGTGACGGCGGTGCATGGCGACGCTCCTTATGAGTAGTTCTTGGTAGCGACGGCGTTGCGGAGCCGATCATGCGCGCAGCTTGCTGCAGGTGCAAGAAGCGATCGGGCGGTCGACGGCCGGATTATGTCCAGTGCGGGTAACATCGGATATCGCCCCCAGATCACGTCAACCGGAGGATCCATGACCATCACCGTGAAACGGGCCTACGAGCCGGTGTCGGGCAGCGACGGCACCCGCCTGCTGGTCGAACGGCTGTGGCCACGCGGCCTGACGAAGGAGAAGCTCCATGTGGTCGCCTGGCTGAAGGAAGCCGGACCCAGCACGGCACTGCGCAAGTGGTTCTCCCACGACCCGGCGAAGTGGGATCGCTTCCGCGAGCGCTACTTCGGCGAACTCGATGGCCATCCCGAGGCCTGGCAGCCGATCCTGACCGCGGCGCGGCGCGGGAAGGTGACGCTGGTCTACAGCTCCCACGACGAGGAGCACAACAACGCCGTGGCGCTCAAGGAATATCTGGACAGGAAGCTGCGGCGCCGGCAAGCCGCCGCCAGGCCGCGCAAGCTGAAGTGAGCCGCGGCCAGGGTGCGATTGCCGGTCTCGTGCCCGGCAGGACCTGACCGAGGCCGTTCAGCTTCCGCCCTGCTTCACCCTCATGTGCTGCTCGGGCACCGGGTAGCCGGCCGCACCGAAGGTCTCGGCGATGACGCGGTTGGTGTCGAAATACACCTGCCAGTAGTGGTCGTTGTGGCAATAGGGGCGAACGGCGAGCACCGGCCCCATGGGCGTGAAGTCGATGATCTCGACATCCGGCGCCGGTGTTGCCATGACGTTGGGAATCTTCGCCAGCGCGGCCTTGAGGCGCATCGTGGCGTCCTTCGGGTCGACGCCGTGGGCGAGCTGTGCCAGGCGGTCCACCCTCCGCCAGGGATTGACGGTGAAGTTGCGGATGTTGTCGCTGAAGATCTTGTTGTTGCCGACGATGGTGTGGACGTTGTCGCCGCTGTTGATGGTGGTGCCGAACAGGCCGATGGCTTCCACCACGCCCTCGACGCCGCCCGCGGCGATGAAGTCGCCGACCTTGAACGGTCGCAGGATCACCAGGAACACGCCGGCGGCGAAGTTCGCCAGCAGCCCGCTCCAGGCCGCGCCGATGGCGATGCCGGCCGCGGCCAGCAGGGCCGCGAAGGATGTGGTCTCCAGGCCGAAGTAGCCGAGGATGGCGATGACCAGCACCACGTTCAGGGTGACGGCGATGATCGAGCCCAGGTAGCGCTGCAGGGTCGAGTCCACCTGCTGGCGCGTGAGCGCCGCGCTGGTCAGGCGGATGGCCAGGCCGATGAGCCAGCGGCCGACGATCCACGCCGCCAGCGCGCCGAGGATCTTCAGGCCGATGCCGAGCGCGAGCGTCGCGCCGGACTGGAGCAGGTTCTCGAAATCCATGGTGTCGTCCCCCCGTCAGTTGAGCACCTTGTAGCCGCGGCCGCGCAGGCAGTTGCGTACCACGTCCGCCTTCTCGCGATCGGACATGCGTGCCGACTGTGCGCCGCCGGTCACCGCGCCGATCCCTGCACCCTTGCCGGCACTGCCGCCGGCGATGGCGCCCACCGCGGCACCGACGACCGCACCACCGGTGGCGCCCTTGGCGACGGCCGTCCCGGTTGAAACCTGCGTGGCATAGGCCTCGCATTCGGCGAGATCCTGCTGGTAGTGCGCCATGTCCACGCCCTTGGTGTCGATGATGGGTCCGGTGGCGCCGGAGCAGCCTGCCAGTCCCAGCACCACCATCACCAGACCTGTAGCCTGAGTTCTCATCAGCATTCCCTCCACCCCGGAGTGTGACCGCGGCCACAGCGGCACGGGCCGCGGTCGCTATTATGACCGAGCGTTCGTGCTTGCGGCGCCAACCCGGGGCTTCCAGTGCTGTTCAAGCGTCAGAAGATCGAGACCGCCAATCTCGAGCGGGGCATGTTCGTGGCCCAGCTCGATCGCCCGTGGCTCGAGACACCCTTCCTGTTCCAGGGCTTCGAGATCCGCGAGGACAGCGAGCTGAAGCTGCTGCGCAAGTTCTGCCGGCATGTCTATATCGATGTCACGCGCAGTTCCCTGCCCAGGGAGAAGGTCCTGCAGGCCCTGCAGCCGCGCAACCACGAGGCTGTCATGAACGGGCGTGCCCAGGCCGGGGCCCGGGTTTCGGCCGACGTGGATCCATCGACCCTGACGGGCCGGGTGATGCGTGTGGTCACGAGGCTGGACCCGACCGGCGCCCTGGCAGCGAAGATCGACGGCCACCGCCAGTACCGCAACCAGGTGCCCACCGCCCGCGAGGCTCCCCAGGCCATACGCGCCTACGACGCGGCGGTCGCCACCATGAACGATGTGCTGGTGCACATCCGCAAGGGCGCGGGCGTGGACGTCGAGAAGGTGCAGACCGCCGTCAAGCCCATGATCGACAGCGTGCTGCGCAACCAGGATGCCATGGCCTGGCTGGTCTACCTGCGCAAGCGCGACGAATATGCCTATCACCATTCCATCGCCTCCTCGGTCTGGGCGGTGATCCTCGGGCGGCACCTCGGCTTCGACCGCCAGGGCCTGGACACGCTGGCCATGGGCGGCATGCTCCTCGACATCGGCAAGGCCAAGCTTCCCGAGAGCCTGGTCGGCAAGGACGGCAAGCTCTCGCCGGCCGAGTTCGATGCCATCCGCAAGCACGTGGCCTACGGGCTGGACATGCTCAAGCTCAGCCCCGGCATCAATGCGGATGTGCTGGCCATGATCGAGGGCCATCACGAGCGCGCGGATGGCTCGGGCTACCCCCGCGGGCTGAAGGGTGCGGACATTCCGGTCTTCGCCCGCATCGGCGGCCTGGTGGACTGCTACGACGCCATGACCAGCCACCGCCCCTGGGCGCAGGCGAAATCGCCCTACGACGCCATCCGCGAGATCAACAGCCTGTCTGGCGTGCAGTTCCAGAAGGAGATGGTCGAGCAGTTCGTGCAGGCCATGGGCATGTTCCCCACCGGCAGTGTCGTGGAGATGAATACCGGCGAGGTCGGCATCGTGGTGGAGCAGAACCGCATCCGGCGCCTGCGCCCCAAGGTGCTGCTGGTGCTCGATGCGGACAAGCAGCCCTTGCGCGAGTACCGCAGCCTCGACCTGCGCAAGTGCCCGAGCGACCAGAGCGAAGGCAATGCCTACTGGATCGCCAGGGGCCACGAGGCCGGCGCCTTCGGCCTGGATCCGAAGAACTACTTCATCGGCTGAGCCGCCGTCATGAGCGCCAGGCTGCAGGATCCCACGGCAACCCGGTTCCGCTACTCGTTGCTGCTGCGCGAGATCGACGCCTTGCGCTCGCGCAGCGGGTCCTCCGCCATGGCGCTGATGCTCGTGCAGCTGTCCGGCCTCGGGGAGATCAACAGCCGCTTCGGCTACCTCGGCGGCGACCGCGTGCTCGAGGAAATCACCAGCCGGCTCAATGGCGTGGCCCGCGAGCAGGACCGCGTCTTCGAGATCAACAGTCGCAGCTTCGCCTTGCTCATCGACAACCCCCTGCACGAAGGCCATGCCGTGCTGGCCGCCGACAAGGTGGCGCGGGCGGTCACCGAGCCGGTGGTCATCGGCGCCGGCCATGCCCGGGTCCGTGCCAGGACGGGCATCTCCCTGCTGCCGGATCCGGCGCGCACGGGCGAGGAACTGCTGCAGCAGTGCGAGATCGCCCTGGAGGCGGCCCGCAGCCGGGACGAGCCCCATGTGCTGTTCACGCCATCGCTGCTGGATGCGCCGGAAGCCGCCAGCCAGTACACCTGGTTCGAGGTCGAGGAGGCCCTCAAGGCGGGTGAGTTCGAGCTGCACTACCAGCCGCAGGTGGACCTGCGCAGCGGCCGTCTCCACGGCGCGGAAGCGCTGGTCCGCTGGCGCAGGCCGCAGAGCGGACTGGTGCCGCCCGGGCATTTCATGGCAGCCATAGAACAGTCCCGGAGCATGCGTTCGCTGCTGTGGTTCGTGCTGAACTCGGCGCTGCGCCAGGCGGCTGCCTGGTCCGGACGCCAGCCGGGATTCAACATCTCGGTGAACCTCGCGGCCGGCAACCTCGCCGACCCCGATCTCGTCGATCTCGTCGAGGATGCGATCAACGTCTGGAACCTGCCCGCCGGGCAGCTGACGCTGGAGCTGACCGAGAGCTCGCTCATGCAGAACCCCGCGGCCAGCGCGCGGATCATGGGCCAGCTGCGCGGTCTCGGTGCCCGCACCTCCATCGATGACTTCGGCACGGGCTATTCCAGCCTCGCCTACCTGCGCGACCTGCCGGCCGATGAACTCAAGGTCGACCGCGCCTTCGTCGCGCGTGTGCTCGCCGCGGAACGCGACCGCGACATCGTCGCGTCGATCATCCAGCTCGCCCATGCCGTGCAGCTCGAAGTGGTGGCCGAGGGCATCGAGGAGCCGGCGACGCTTGCCGCCCTTGCAGCCATGGGTTGCGACCTCGGCCAGGGCTTCCATTACGGCGCGCCGGTGGCGCCGCCGGAATTCGAGAATGCCTGGATCGGGCGCGATGTCCTGCGCGTCCCGGCCTGAAGACCGGCGCCAACCCGGCTGACCTCGTCCCCGTCCGCGGCCGCCACGGCCATGTCGTCCTTGCATGGCAGCAAGCGATGCCTGGCACGCTGCTGCCTTCCTTGATCGATCCCTGCTGTTATGTATAAAAGATAGGCGTACTGTGAATGTGCTCACAGACTTCTGTCCAATGGAGGGCGAGTCTGGGATCGCAAGGCAGCGGACCGGCACCCAGGCGCCGGCGGATCCACTACAAAGCCAGAGGCAGAGGTTCAAGGGAAGCACGCGGATCGGTCGGCGACAACAACAACAGCAAGCGAGGGCACGGGCTTCTTCGGCGGATCTCTCCGGTCAGGGAGATTGAGCATGACGGGCTTGACGGACTCCAGGCACGAGGCTGTTCCAGGGCGCAATGGCGACAGCCTGATCGAGGAGCTGGCGAATTTCGCCACCCACCACAAGGCCTCGCGGTGGCGCGGCAGCTTTGCCGAATTCCTGCGCGACATTTTCCCGGCGGCGGCCCCGCGGCTCGTCCGCTCCAGCCACCAGTATCTATACGACATGCTCAGCTGGTACCGGGCGGAACGTCCCGATGCCGCGGCGGACACCGCGTCAGGCAACCCCAAGGACCTGTTCACCAGCGAGCTCTACGGCATCGACGAGGCACTCGACCGCGTGGTCGAGTACTTCAAGGCGGCCAGCGCCGGTTCCGATGTCGGCCGCCGCCTGCTGCTGCTGCTCGGTCCGCCGTCGGGTGGCAAGTCCTCCGCAGTGATCCTCATGAAGCGCGGGCTGGAGGAATACAGCCACACGGATGCTGGTGCGCTGTATGCCCTGCAAGGCTCGCCGCTGCACGAATCGCCGCTGAACCTGGTGCCCGCCAGCCTGCGCGGCAAGTTCCGCGAGACCTACGGCGTGGAGATCAGCGGCGAGCTCTCGCCCTACAGCCGCGCGCGCCTCGACGAGGAATTCCGCGGCGACTTCATGCAGTTCCCGGTCGAGCGCATCTTCCTCTCGGAGGCGGCCCGCGTCGGCGTCGGCACCTACGCCCCGCACGACCCCACCACGGCCGACATCGCCGACCTCGTCGGTTCGGTGGACCTGTCGAAGGTGGCCGAGATCGGCGACGAGGGCGATCCGCGCGCCTGGTCCTGGAGCGGCGCCGTCTATGCCGCCAGCCGCGGCATGCTGGAGATGATCGAGATCCTCAAGGTGAAGCGCGAGTTCCTCTACCTGCTGCTGACGCTCACCCAGGAGAAGAACGTCAAGGTGTCGCGCTTCCCGCTGATCCACCTGGACGAGACCATCGTCGCGCACACCAACCTCGCCGAGTTCAACCGCTTCCTCCAGGAGAAGGAAAACGAGGCGCTGCTCGACCGCATGGTCATCGTCAAGGTGCCGTACACGCTGTCCTACCCCGACGAGGCGCGCATCTACCAGAAGCTGGTGTCCAACGCCCCGGCCTTCCGCGCCGTGCACCTGGACCCGCATGTGCTGCCGCTGGCCGCGGTGTTCGCCATCCTGACGCGGCTGACGAAGCCGGAGAAGGAGGGCCTGGACCTGTCGCGCAAGCTGCGGGTCTACGCCGGCGAGGACGTCGAGGGCGTCTCCGCCAGCGAGGTGGAGCGGCTGCGCGCCGAGAGCCCCGACGAGGGCCTGTCCGGGGTCAGCCCGCGGTTCGTCATCAACGCCATTTCCAACGCCATCACCCGCAGCGACCGGCGCAGCCTCACCAGCATGGAGATGCTGCTGGCCCTGAAGGATGCGATCCAGAGCGATGCGCGCATGGATGCCGCGCAGAAGAAGGCCTGGGTGGATTTCCTGGTGACGGCACGCAAAGACTTCTACAACCGCTGGGTGAAGGAGGACGTGCACCGTGCGCTGTTCGCCTCATTCGAGGACGAGGCGCAGCAGCTGCTGGAGAAGTACCTGGACGAGGTGGAGGCCTCGCTGGACCAGCGCGAGGTGAAGGACCCCATCACCGGCGAGGCGCGGCCGGCCGACGAGCGCTTCCTGCGCAAGGTGGAGGAGAAGATCAAGATCTCCGAGTCCGGCAAGCAGTCCTTCCGCCAGGAGGTGGTGCGCAAGGCCATGGTGGCCTTCAAGGCCGGCGACCGCTTCACGCTCGACAGCCATACGCGCCTGCACGAGGCCATCGAGCAGTACCTGTTCGAGGAACGCCGCGACGTGCTGCGGCTGGTCACCTCGGCCGCCCGGCCGGACGACGAGGTGCGGCAGAAGATCTCCGCCGTGCAGGAGCGCCTGGTCATGGAGTACGGCTACGACGAGCACAGCGCCCGCGAGGCCCTGAGCTACGTCACCACGCTGCTGTCGCAGGAATAGGCGGGGGCCCGGGGACGATGGACCTGCCCTCGACATTCTCCGGCTGCAGCGCGGGCGGGGAGGACTGGTACGAGCTGTTCTCGCGCGGCGCGCGCGACTGGCTGCGACACAACGAGAAGCTTCGCCGCGCGGTGCGCGAGAAGCTGCCCGAGGTACTCGGTAATGCCGAGATGTCCGGCGCCGATCCTGGCCGTACCGTGCGGGTGCCGGTGCGCTTCCTCGAGCATTACCGCTTCCGGCTGCGCGATGCGGAGGAAGCGGTGGGCGCCGGCCAGGGCGATGTCAGGCCCGGTGACAGGCTGGCGCAGCCGGGGGCGGCTGGCCAGGGGCAGGACAAGGGCGAGGGCGGAGACGGCGAGGGTGGCCTGCAGCTGGTGCTCGAGCTCAAGGTGGACGACATCGTCGACTGGCTCTGGGAGGAGCTCGAGCTGCCCAACCTGCAGCCGCGCGCCGGCGTGACGCAGGACGAGGAGTACCAGCGCGAGGGCTGGAGCCGACGCGGCGTGCGCTCGCGCCTGGACCGGCGGCGATCCATGAAGGAAAGCCTCAAGCGCCGTGCCGTCGATCCGGCCGGACCGGCGTTCACCGACGAGGACCTGCGCTTCCGGCAACTGGTGACGCGCCGCCAGCCGGCCACCCAGGCCGTGGTGTTCTTCGCCATGGACGTGTCCTCCAGCATGCGCGACCGTGACCGCCAGCTCGCCAAGACCTTCTTCTTCTGGGTAGTGCAGGGCCTGCGGCGACAGTACTCGCGGCTCGAGCTGGTGTTCGTCGCCCACACGGTCAAGGCCTGGGAATTTCCCGAGGCGGAGTTCTTCCAGGTGCGCGGATCGGGCGGCACGGTGGCTTCCTCGGCGTTCTCGCTGGTCAGCGATGCCATCGCCGAGCGCTACGACCCGTCACGCTACAACGTCTACTTCTTCTACGGTTCCGACGGCGAGAACTTCAAGGACGACCACGAGGCCGCCGGTGCCGCCCTGGAGGGCATCACCGCGGTGGCGAGCTTCACCGGCTACGTCGAGACACCGGCCTCCGAGGACCGCGGCCTCGACACCGAGACCGCCGGGCTGTTCAGGGCGCAGGCCGATGCCGGTCGCCCGGTGGGCAGCTACGCCCTGACCGGCAGCGAATCGGTCTGGGCCGCGATCCGCGCCTTCTTCCGCCAGCAGGTCGCGGCGGGAGCAGGCTGAGCACGGCCGTGGCCGCCGCCATCGAAACCTACGGGCGCCAGCTCGAGGAACTGGCCCGTGCACAGGGCCTCGACTACTTCCCGGTGCAGTTCGAGGAAGTGCCCGACAGCTTCATGATGGAGGTGGCCGTATACGGGCTGCCGGTGCGGATGCCGCACTGGTCCTTCGGCGTGCGCTACATCTACCAGCTGATCCAGCATCGCATGGGCCACTCGCGCCTGTTCGAGGTGGTATTCCCCGGCAACCCGGGACGCGCCTACCTGGCACGGGGCAACAGCCTGCCGGAGAACACGCTGGTGGTGGCCCATGTGCTCGGCCATGCCGATTTCTCCCGCCACAACGAACTCTTCCGCCGCAGCCAGCAGGAAGTCGGCTACCGCATCGTCGACCAGGCCGCGGACCACGCCCGCCAGATCGCCGGCGCCATCGAGGAGCACGGCGCCGGCCGCGTCGAGCAGGTGCTCGACGCGGCGCTGGCACTGGAAGCGCACATCGATGTCTTCCGGGGATTGCGCCGCGAAGCCTACCCGGAGTTCGCCAGCGACCCGCCGGTGAGCGACGACACCTTCCGCCAGCGTTTCCATCAGCTGCCCGGGGACGAGCGTGCCGCGCCGGCCGCGGAGCCGCGGCGACGAGCGCCCTTGCCGCCGCACCCGGAGAAGGACCTGCTGTGGTTCATTGCCCGGTATGCGCCGGAGCTGGAGGGCTGGGAGCGCGACATCTTCCTGGCAGTACGCGAGGAATCGTTCTACTTCTATCCCGTGTTCGCCTGCCAGATCATGAACGAAGGCTGGGCCTCGTACTGGCATGCGCGCCTGCTGCGGGAAGCGGATTTCATTCCGCAGCACGAGTACCTCGATGCCATCAAGACGCATTCCGACGTGGTGCGCCCGCATGCCGCCGACCGGCAGGCCTCGCTCGCCATCAACCCGTATCACCTCGGCTTCCGCATGTGGGAGGCCATCATGGACAACCTCGGGCCGCGGAAGGCCTTCGAGATCCGCGCGCAGGATGACGACTTCAGCTTCGTGCGCAACTACCTCACTGCGGAGCTGGCCGAGGAACTGAAACTGTTCCGCTACACGGCGTCGGCGAACGGCACCGTGGAAGTGGCCGACCGGGACATCAACGCGCTGCGCGACGCCATCCTCGCGCCGAAATACAACTTCGGCGCCCCGGCCGTGGCGGTGCGTGGCGTGGCTACCGACGGCACGCTGCATCTCGGCCATGACCACGGCAGCGACGGCCGGGGCCTCGACGCCGACCGCGCCGCCCGCGTGCTCGGCTACGTGCAGCGCGTCTGGCGCCGGCCGGTGCGCCTGGAGACGGTCGATGGCCGGGGCGAGCCCTGCGTGATCGAGGCACCGGCTGCCTGAGCGATGGCCGGCCGGCCGCCGCCGGCAGCCACGGATGAGCGGTTTCGCCCCGCAAGCGCTAGGATGCGCCCCGCATGAGCGGTGGTGGCGCCATGACCGTTGCGGATGCTGCATATCCCGGCCCGGGCGGCCCGGGAAGGCCGGCATTCGGCCCCCTGTCGCGGCTGCTCGTGGTCGCGCCCCATCCCGACGACGAAACCATCGCCGCTGCGGGCCTCATGCAGGCCGCACGCCAGGCAGGGGCCACGGTGCGCGTGTGGCTGCTCACGGATGGCGACAACAATCCCTGGCCGCAGCGCTGGGTGGAGCGACGCTGGCGGATCGACGACGGGGCGCGCCGGCGATGGGGCCGGCGCCGTCGCGCGGAATCCATGGAGGCGCTGCAGCGGATGGGGTTCGATCCGGCCGCGGTCCTGCAGCCCTTCGGCTGGCCGGACGGGGGCCTCACCGATCGCTTCATTGCGGATCCCGGCGGCCTGATGATCTTGCTGCAGCGCGAGCTGAGCGCGTTCTCACCCACCGACCTGGTGATCCCGGCCGTGACGGACAGGCACCCGGACCATGGGACGGCGGGGCTGCTGATGACCCTGGCAGCCCGCCAGGCGGGGCTCGCCCAGCGCGTGCTGTCCTACCGTATCCACGGCGGGCGGCCAGCGGAGGCCGCCCTGGCATGGGAGCTGGACGACAGCCAGTGGGCGTCGAAGCAGCGGGCGATGACGGCTTATGCCACCCAGTCGGCCCTGTCGGCTTCCCGGCTGCGCCGCATGGCCGGCCGCCGGGAAGTCTTCCGGTCTGACCCGTTCTGGCCCTGGCCGGGCCGGGTCCCGGTCACCCGCCTGGAGCCGGGACCCGGTGGCGGCAGCCTGGTCTTCGACCTGGGATGGCCAGCCCGGGTCCTTGCCCGCCAGCGCCTGCTGGTGGTGGCTGCCCCGCCCGGTGGCACGCCGACCGTCCGCGTGATCGCCGGCCCGGCGCTGGCCGCCCTGGCCCGGCGCCAGGCCGGCGGAATCCGGTTGACGGTGCAGGGACTCGCCACGGAAAATTGTCATACCTTCCTGAAACTCGAGCCGCTGCGGCGTGGTCCATGGATCTTCGACCGCTGCCCGTGGCTCGGGCTTCCGGCGCAAGGCGCGCCAACGACAGATACCAGAGACCCTATTCCGTGAAGCTGACCCTGGTGATTCCCGCACTGAACGAGGCGGCGACGCTGCGTGCGCTGCTCCTCGACATCGGTGCACTGGATCTGGACGTCATCGTCGTGGACGACGGCTCCACCGATGGCACCCTGGACAGCATTGCCGACCTGCCGGTCCGGACCCTGCGGCGCGCGCAACGTGGCGGCAAGGGCGCCGCGCTGCATGACGGCTTCGCGCTGGCGCTCTCGCTGGGTGCCGACGCAGTGATGACCATGGACGCCGACGGCCAGCATGCGGCGGCCGACATCCCGCGGCTGATGGCGGCGGCGCGCCAGCACCCCGAGCGCATCGTCATCGGCGCGCGGCTGATCGGTCGCGAGCGCCAGCCGCGCTCGCGTCGACGTGCCAACGCAGTGGCGGACTGGTTCCTCTCCTGGGCCTGTGGCCACCGCGTCATCGACACGCAGAGCGGCCATCGCGTGTATCCGCGCCGGGCTGCGGCGCTGGCGCGCGCCTGCCCGGCATCCGGCTTCGACTTCGAGGCGGAGATCCTCATCGAGGCAGCCGCCCACGGCATCACCACGGTGGCGGTGCCGATCGAGGCCCGCTATGCGCCTGGCCTGCGGCCGAGCCATTTCGCCCCGGTCGCCGATGTGCTGCGCATCACGCGGCTGGTCGCCGGCCGCATCATCCGCGGCGGCCTGATGCTCGATCATCTCTGGCGGCTTCGCGGCCAGCACGTCGAGATCACCTCGCCGCCATGATCCAAGGCAACGCCGCAACCGGTGGCGTGACCGCGCCGCCACGGGATCCTGTGGCCGGGGCCCTGCCTCCGCGGTGGCGTCGCGAGCTGTGGACGGTGCTCGCCGTGGTGCTGGCGGTGAAACTTGCGGTGCTGGCAGTGGATCACGTGCCGCGGGTGTTCCTCGGCGACTCGGTCACCTACCTGCACGGCGCCCTGGATGGCGTCATCCCGCGCGATCGGTCCTTCGTCTACAGCATGCTGATCGCCCTCACGGCGGTGCCCGCCCATTCGTTGCTGGCGCTGGTGCTGGCGCAGACCGTCGCCGGGGCCCTCGCGGCGACGATCGTCTACGCCATCGCGCGCGGGGGGCTTGGCCTGGGGGCGTTGCTGTCCGGGGCGCTGGCGGTGCTGACTGCGCTGGAGCCGGCGCAGCTCTTCTACGAACGCATGGTCATGGCCGAGGCCTTTGGAGGGCTCGCCTGGTTCGGCTTCATCGGCTGCGCCGTCGCCTACTTCCGGGATGGCGACTGGCGCTGGTTGCCGGCCGCGGCAGTGTGCGGGCTGGCCGCTGCCTCGCTGCGCATGAACGGGCTTGCGGTCCTGCTCGCGGTCGGCGGCCTGCTGCCGGCCTGGCGGTGGCTGCTCCATGCCCCGGCGCGGGCCTGCGGCCGGCGCTGCCTCGGGGCACATCTGGCGCTGGCGATCGCCTGTACCTCGATCCTGCACGTCGGCTACCGCCATCTCGTCGGCCACCTTACCCATGCACCGCCCGGCTATATCGGCATCGCCGGCGTGTTCGAGCTCGGCATGGTGGCGCCGCTGGTGCAGCCTGCGGACTTCGAAGGGACTGGTTGCCCGCCCGACATCCTGCGCCGCATCGGCGTGCCGCTGCGCGACGCCACCATGCGCGAGAGCCAGATCTGGCGCGACGATGGCTTGTGGCCGGTGATGCGCCGGACCTGCCGCAATGCCGAGCAGGCCGCGGCCATCGTCGCCGAACGCGCGCTGTCGGAGCGCCCCTGGGGCCTGCTGCCCATGGCCGCGGCGATCATCGGCCAGTATTTTGATCCGGTGGCCGAGCGCTGGCGCATGGACAGCGATCTTGGCCGCCTGGACCTGGGCGCGGATTTCGCGGCACTGCTGCGGCAGAACTTCAACCTGGATGCCCGCGGGATTCCCCATCAGGTCACGCTGGCCAGTTCATGGTTCGAGCATGCACGCGAGTGGTTCACGCTGACCTTCCTGTTGCTGCCGTTCCTCGCTGCCACGGCCCTGCTTCGCGCCCGCGACGAGGCCCCCGCGGCAACGGCGCTGGCGTTGATGTCCCTGGTGCTGTCTGTCAGCGCGCTGCTGTTCCAGCACATCATTTCCTATCGCTACCTGCATCCGTATCCGCCGCTGTTTCTGCTGCTCATCGCCTGGCTCGCCATCGCCCGGCCCGGGCGACGCCGGCAGGTGCCTGCAGCCGGTGTGATGAAGGTATCGCCAGAGACGCGCAGCGGCTGAAACTCCCGCGAATTTCTCCGCATTATTGTCAAGGCGCCGTTGAGCGGCCTGCGGCACGAACGGTAAGCTGTCGACACCGGTGCAGCGCATGCATGCACGGTGCAGCGCAAGAATTCCCGGCCCTCGTTTCCTGCAGAAAGCAAACCCTGTGTCCTTGTCGTTCACGAGACCGCTTGCCGTCATCGGATTCCTCGTCACCTCCCTGCTGGGCGCCGTACGCGCCGACGCCATGGTGGTCGACTGCGGGCCGAATATCTGCTTCCAGTACGATGAAACGCAGTCCGCGGTTGCGGTGTTCGGGCTGCCGTTCCGCGTTGGCGACACGCTGGAGTTCCTGCCGCCTGCTGCGGCGGCGGTGGCTGCCGGCGGCAGCGGGCCGGCAAGCCTGTCGGCCACCTTCGTCATCGACCGCATCTTCAGCGGCCTGGGCAACCTGGCTGGCCTGCATCTGTCCGTCGAAGGCGACCACGATGCGACCGCCGGCGGCAGTGTCGGCAGCCACTTCGGCCTGCAGCTGTTCGACAACGCAGGCCCGGGCAGCGGTGCCGTCGGCGTCAGCCATGATGCGACGGGCGATGGCAGCCAGCCGCGGATATGGCGGCTCGAGGCCGCCACCAGTCCGGAGGAGCTGTTTGCGGCCCCGTCCGCAGACCTGAGGCTGCAGCTCACGGGCATCCTGTCCGCCAGCGCGGAGGGAGCCGGCGCCGGCGCCTGGATCGCGACCAAGTACATCGCCATCAGTGCCACGGCCGTGCCGGCGCCGCCGGCCATGGCCCTGTTCCTCAGCGCGGCCGCGGCCCTCGCGGCACGAACCCGCCGGCGCAGCCACCCGCCGGCACGCTGACGCCGGCCCGGCAACGCCGCTCGCCGCATCCCGGCCCCGGTGCGCCTGCCCGCGGGGCGACCTGCTATATTTGCCGCATGGATCGAGGCCCCGGCGGGCTCGCCCCCGGGAACAACCCGAACAAGGGGGCGCCATGGCAGTCAGCCAGGAGCTTCACGCCACGCACCAGCTGCGCAACATCGCGCTGCTGGGTCCGACGGGTGCCGGCAAGACCACGCTGCTCGAGGCCATGCTGGCGCACACCGGCATGATCCGCGAACCCGGCAGCCTCGGCCGCGGCACCACGGTCTCCGACTTCACGCCCCAGGAGCGCCGCCTCGGCCATTCGCTGGACACGGCCGTGTGCCACCTGCGCCATGACGGCGTGCTGATGAACCTCATCGATACGCCGGGCAACCCGGACCTCATCGGTCGGGCGATCAGCGTGCTGGCGGCCGCCGATACCGCAGCCCTGGTGCTCAACGCGCAGGCCGGGGTCGATACCGTGGCGCGCCGGCTGATGGACCTGGCCGCGAGCCGGCGACTGTGCCGCCTGGTGATCATCAACCGCATCGACGCCGATGGCGGCCAGCTGGCCGCCATGCTCGAGCAGGTGCGCGCGGCTTTCGGCCGAGAATGCCTGCCGCTCAACCTGCCGGCCGATGGTGGCAGGGCGGTTGCCGACTGCTTCTTTTCCCTGTCCGACAGGCAGCCGGACTTCTCCAGCGTGGCAGCGGCGCACACCGCCATGGTCGACCAGGTGGTGGAGCTCGACGAGGACCTCATGCGCCTGTACCTGGAACAGGGCGAGGCCATCGATGCCGGGCAGCTGCACGATCCCTTCGAGCGCGCCCTGCGGGATGGCCACCTCGTTCCGGTCTGCTTTGTTTCGGCGGTGACCGGCGCGGGGCTACGCCAGCTGCTGCAGATCCTCGCGCGGCTGATGCCCGATCCCACCGAGGGCAATTCCCCGGAGTTCCTGCAGGGCGAGGGTGGCCAGGCGCGGCCGGTGCGCGTGAGTGCCGATCCGCAGGCTCATTTCATCGGCCATGTGTTCAAGGTGAAGATCGATCCCTACGTAGGCCGTCTCGGCGTGTTCCGTGTCCACCAGGGCCGGGTGCGGCCAGGCGACACGGTGTTCATCGGCGATCGGCGCAAGGGCTTCAAGGTCACGCATCTCCTGCGGCTGCAGGGCAGCCAGGCGATGGAGATCCCGCAGGCCGTGCCCGGCGACATCGCCGCGGTGTCGAAGATCGACGACCTGGCGTTCGACGTGGTGCTGCATGCCAGTCACGACGAGGACCAGTTCCACCTGCGCCCGACTCTGCTGCCGGCGCCCATGCACGGCCTGGCCATAGAGCCGGCGCGGCGTGGCGCGGAGAAGAAGCTCGCCGATGCGCTGCACCGGATCACCGCCGAGGACCCGAGCCTGCGGCTGGAGTTCGTGGCCGGCGGCAGCGAGACGGTGCTGCGTGGCCTCGGCGACCTGCACCTGCGGCTGGTGCTGGAGCGGGTGCAGGAGGAGGCCGGCATCGAGGTGAAGACACGCCCGCCGCGCATTGCCTACCGCGAGACCGTGACGCGCGCGGCGCAAGGCCACTGCCGCCACAAGAAGCAGACCGGCGGCGCCGGCCAGTTCGGCGAGGTGTTCCTGCGCGTCGAGCCGCTGGTGCGCGGCAGCGGCTTCGAGTTCGTCGACGAGGTGGTGGGCGGTGCCATTCCCGGCCAGTTCATCCCGGCGGTGGAGAAAGGCGTGCGCCAGGTGCTGGCGGAGGGTGCCCTGTCTGGACATCCCATCGAGGACCTGCGGGTGACCGTCTACGACGGCAAGCACCACAGCGTCGACTCCAAGGAGGTGGCCTTCATTGCCGCGGGCCGCAAGGCCTTCCTCGACGCATTTGCAAAGGCGGGCCCCATCGTGCTGGAGCCGGTGGCGCGGGTGGAGATCACCACGCCGCCCGAGTTCGTCGGCGATATTTCCGGCCACCTGGCGGGGCACCGCGGGCGCATCAACGGCAACCAGGCCGCCAGCGGCAGCGAGATCACCATCGCCGCCGAGGTGCCGGAGGCGGAGCTCCTCGACTACCAGGCGCGGCTGAAGTCCCTGACCGGCGGCAAGGGCAGCTTCACGCTGCGCTTCGATCACTACGCCATGGTGCCCCCCGCCGTGCAGAAGACCCTGGTGGAGGTCTTCCGCCCGCGGGCGGAGGAGTGAGGCGGCGCCTGCCGCTCAGGACTTCCTTGCCGCCGCGACTTCGGCGATCACCGCGTCGGCGACGTTCTTCGGCACCGGATCGTAGTGCGAGAACTCCATGGTGAACGAGGCGCGGCCGCTGGTCATGCTGCGCAGCTGGCCGATGTAGCCGAACATCTCCGACAGCGGCACGTTGGCCACCACGGCGATGTTGGTGCCGCGCTCGACCTGTTCCTGGATGGCGCCGCGGCGGCGGTTCATGTCGCCGATGACGTCGCCGAGGTAGTCACCCGGGCTCACGGTCTCCACCTTCATCACCGGCTCGAGCAGGATCGGGCTGGCCTTGCGCACCGCCTCGCGGAAGCAGGCCTTGGCGGCGATCTCGAAGGTGAGCGCGTTGGAGTCCACGTCATGGTAGCTGCCGTCGGTGAGGCGGGCGCGGAAGTCCACGGTGGGGAAGTGCGCCAGCACGCCGTCCTCCATCTGCATCCGCAGGCCCTTCTCGACCGAGGGCACGTATTCCTTGGGCACGGAGCCGCCGACGGTTTCGTCGACGAACTCGAAGCCGCTGCCGCGCGGCAACGGCTCGAAGGTGATCCAGACCTCGGCGAACTGGCCGGAGCCGCCGGTCTGCTTCTTGTGGACGTACTGCTCGGCGATCGGCTTGGTGATGGTCTCGCGGTAGGCGACCTGCGGCTTGCCCATCTCGCCCTCGACCCCGTACTCGGTGCGCATGCGGTCCAGCGTCACGTCGAGGTGCAGTTCGCCCATGCCGCGCAGGATCGTCTGGCCGGTCTCGCGGTCGGTTTCCAGGCGCAGTGACGGGTCGGCACGCACCATCTTGCCGAGCGCGTTGCCGAACTTCTCCTGGTCGCCCTTGACCTTGGGCTTGACCGAGACACTGATGACGGGATCCGGGAAGCGCATGCGCTCGAGCACCACCGGGTGGGCGGCATCGCACAGCGTGTCGCCGGTGTCGGTCTCGGCCAGCGAGACCAGGGCGATGATGTCCCCGGCGCGGGCCTCCTCGATGGGATTGGCCTCCTTGGCGAACATCTCGACCATGCGGCCGATCTTCTCGCGCTTGCCGCGGGTGGTATTGGTGACGGACATGCCTTTGGTCAGCACCCCCGAGTACACGCGGCAGAAGGTCAGCGCGCCATAGGCATCGTTGATGACCTTGAATGCCAGCGCGGCGAACGGCGCGTCATCGGAGTTCTGGCACTCGCCGGTGGCGTTGCCGTCGGCATCCACGGTCTTGATGGCAGCGACATCGGTCGGCGCCGGCAGGTAGTCGACCACGGCATCGAGCACCTGCTGCACGCCGCGGTTCTTGTACGAGGAGCCGCAGAGCACCGGATTGAAGGCGCCGGTGATGGTGCCCTTGCGCAGGCACTTCTTGATGGTGTCGATCGAGGGGTCCTCACCTTCGAGATAGGCCTCCATCGCCGCGTCATCCATCTCCAGGCAGGTGTCCACGAGCTGGGTGCGGTACTTGCCGGCGTCGGCGATGATGGCGCGGTCGCTGGGCACGGTAATGCCGAGCTTGTCGGCGAGGTCCGGAGTGACGTCGAGGACGTCCCACTTGGCGTCGCGGTCCTCGGAGGTCCAGACCAGTGCCTTGTTCTGCACCAGGTCGATCATGCCCTTGAAGTTGTCCTCGGAGCCGATCGGCAGGTAGATCGGCAGCGGGCGCGCGCCCAGGCGCTTCCTGATCATGTCGACGCAACGCAGGAAGCCCGCCCCGCTGCGGTCCATCTTGTTGACGTAGCAGATGCGCGGCACGTTGTAGTTGTCGGCCAGGCGCCAGTTGGTCTCCGATTGCGGTTCCACGCCGGCCACGCCGTCGAAGACGACGATGGCGCCGTCGAGCACCCGCAGCGAGCGGTTCACCTCGATGGTGAAATCGACGTGCCCGGGGGTGTCGATGACGTTGAGCTTCTTGCCCTTCCAGAACGCCGATACGGCGGCGGACTGGATGGTGATGCCGCGCTTCTGCTCCTGCTCGAGGTAATCGGTGGTGGTCGAGGACTTCAGGTCCTTGGTGTCGTGCACGTCGACCATGGTGTGCTTGCGTCCCGTGTAGTACAGGATGCGCTCGGTGGTCGTGGTCTTGCCGGCATCGACGTGGGCGATGATGCCGATGTTGCGGATGTCGGACAGCGGTGTTGTACGGGGCATGGCAGGCTTCCATCAGGCCGGACGTGATCGGCGCCTTTGCACTGCGACAGCCGGCCCTGCCCGGCCCGGCTGGGGGGCGGGTCGGGCCGACTGACGGGGTGCGGCGCGCCGGAAGGGCGCGAATTCTACCTGTTTCCGGGGCGGAATGTCCCGGATCTTGGCTGCCGGTGCCCCGGCCCGGAGACCGGCCCGGTACCGGGCCCGCTGCGGATGGCCGTGGCGGTGGCTACTCCTGCACGGCCCGGCAGAAAAAGGCCTTCAGGTACCGGGTCTCGGGGATGGCGGGGTGGACCGGATGGTCGGGCGACTGGCCGCCGGCTTCCAGCAGCTGCACGAAGCGGCTGCTGTGGCGCGCGGCCTTCTGGATCACCGCCAGCAGGCTGTCGGCGGCCAGGTGATAGGAGCAGGAGCAGGACACCAGGATGCCGTCGCGCGCGAGCAGCTGCAGGCCCAGCTGGTTGAGCCGCCGGTAGGCGGCCTCGCCCTTCGGGACCTGCTTCCTGCGCTTGATGAAGGCCGGCGGGTCGAGGATGACCACGTCGTAGCGTTCGCCACTCCGGTGCAGTTCCTCCAGCGCATCGAAGGCGTCTCCCCTCAGGGTGCGCACGCCGAGGCCCTGGTCTGCCGCAGTGCGCGCGACGGCGGCGAGCGCCGTGGCCGAGGCGTCCACGCAGGTGACCTCGCTGGCGCCAGCCCTGCTGGCGGCCAGGCCCCAGGCGCCGACATAGCTGAAGACGTCGAGCACGCGCGCGCCGCCGACATACTTGAGCAGCGCACGCCGGTTGGTCGCCTGGTCGAAGAACCAGCCGGTCTTCTGGCCTTCCGCCAGGGGCACGTGAAAGCGGATGCCGTTTTCCTCGACCAGCACCTCGGCGGGCACCTCGCCGCCCTCGGCCTCGACGCAGGAGGCCAGGCCCTCCAGCTCGCGCGCGGCGCTGTCGTTTTTCCAGACGAACAGCCGCGGGGCCAGCACCTTGCGCACCGCCGCGGCGACATCCGCCTTCATCGCCTCCATCCCGGCGGTGCCGGCCTGGCCGACGACCACATCGCCGTAGCGGTCGAGCACCAGGCCGGGCAGCGCATCGCCCTCGCCATGGACCAGCCGGTAGAACGGGCGCGGGAACAGGCGCTCGCGCAGCGCCAGCGCCACCTTCAGCCGGTGCACGAGCAGCGAGCGCGACGGCGGATGCTGCGGATCCCGGCCGAGGATGCGGGCGCAGATCAGCGTATGGGGATTGACGAAGGCGTAACCGAGGAAACGGTCCCGGGCCGAAACCAGGCGCACGGCCGCGCCCCTGGCGAAGCCGGTGAGCGGGGTCCGCTCGTTGTCCACCTCGTTGGAGTAGACCCAGAGGTGGCCGCCCTCGATGCGCCGCTCCTCGCCGCGCTTGAGGCGCAGCTCGGGCAGCGTGGCGCTGTCGGCGGGGCTCGACATGGGCGCGGAGTCTACACGCGGGCGCCACGCCGCGCCCGGGGGGCTTCAGGCGCTGGCGGCCTGCGGCTGGCCGCGCTGCGCCTCCAGGGCCCGCGGGAACAGCACGTCGTTCTCCTTGAAGATGTGCTCCTGCATGTCGCGGTCGAAGTGCTCGAGCGCGGCCATGGCCTCGCGCCAGGCGGTGCTGGCGTCCGCTGCGACGGCGTAGCTGCCGGTCAGCTCGCGCAGCTTCGCCAGGCCACGCAGCGTTTCGGTGTGCTCGTTCTCCATGCAGGCGATCGGGCCGCCGACCGTGCCGCCGCAGCGCGTGGGCTTGATGGCCGTACTGGCGGCGAGGTCACGCACCATGGCGAACAGCGACTCTTCCTCGTGGCGGATATGGGCATCGAGCTCGGTGGCCATGCGGCGCACTGCGTCGCGCAGCTCGATGGTGCTTTCCGTCGCGCCGGCCTCGAGCGCCAGGGCATCCACGCTGGCGGCCAGGCGCGGCAGTTCAGCGCGAAGGTAGGCGTGGTGGGTGCTCTCGATGTGGTCCACCAGTTCGCCGAGCGGCATGGCGCGGAACGGCGCCGCATCCACGGGGGCCACCACCTCGGGGACGTTGGCGCCCTCGAGCATCATCAGCAGGATGCCCGGGTTGAAGCCGAAGGCCCAGCAGAGCTGGCCCAGCATCACCTCGGGGTCGTCGCCGTCGCGGAACAGGCCGGTGGATTTCAGCGTGGTGTAGAGCGCGGGCGGGCCCGCCATGAGTTCGGAAACCCGGGTGCGTGCGCTGAGCTTGATCATGTGGGTGACTCCCGTCCTGGCCCGGCGCAACCACGCGCCCGGCCGTCCATTCCGGGTCGAAGGTGCCGAAGACGGCGGCGCGGGTAAATAGGGACTTGTACGGTGGAGCCGGCTGCGCGCTCAGCGGGCGGCGGATTGTGCAGGGCGCGGCGCGGAGGCGAGCATGGCGCGCGCCTGCTCGACCCAGTGCTCGCGCGCCGGGCGGGTGGCCGCGATGCCGATGCGCCCGGCGAGGTTGGCGAGCTCGGCGGGGGACAGGCCGGCGAGGTCACCGACGCTGCGGATGCCGGCGGCGTGCAGCCTGCGTTCCAGGACCCGGCCGATGCCGCGGATCCGCCTGAGCTCATCGTGGCCGCGTGCTGTCCCGGGTTTGCCGGGGCGGACCGGCCGAGCGCGCTCGCGCTGCAGCCTGGCATGCAGTGCGATGGGCGCGATGCGGTACTTCCAGGTGTGCAGGCTGGATTCGAGCTCATCGATGCGGGAGTTGCTCTCGCGCAGCTGGCACTCCAGCTCGTGGATGCGGGCATCGCGGGCGGCGAGCCCGGCCCGCCTCGTCTCGTCCGCCGGGCCTGGCGGCGCCGGTGCTCCGGTCGTCGGCGGAGCCTCCAGGACGCGCAGTCGCTGGGTGCGTGCCATGAGCTCGTCGCGCTCGATGCGCATCAGGCCCTGGTTGTTCTCCAGTACGGCGACGCGTTCACGGGCATCGCGCAGCGCCTCCGCCAGCTGCGTGGCGCGTGCCTCGGCGGCAGCCATCGCTGCCCTTCGCGCATCGCGCAGCGCCCGGCGCCGTTGCCGATAACGCCGGCGCAGCGCTGCCAGCACGGCACGGTGCCGCGCCAGCGGCATCTGGCCGGCGCGCAGGCGCCGCTGCAGCCAGGCGCAGCCGGCGAGGAAGCCGGTCACCAGGGCGAGGGCGCCGAGCAGGACTGCGGCAGCGGTTGGCAGTGTCGGCATGGGAGCGTGGTCTTGTGCGAGGGCGGCAGCGGGGCCAATCGCCCATGCTAGGCGGCATCGGCCGGCACGGTCGCAGCGGCCGGTCACGCTTCCGCGGCAACCGGCCTGACATAAGCCGCGCAGCGCGCGGGATCAGCTGCTGGCGGGTCGTGCCGCGGCCGCCGCCCGCAGTTCCTGCAAGCGGCGCTGTTGCGCGAGGTGGAAGTCGAGGGTGTGCCGCGTCTCGATGAAGCTGGGCCGCTGGCCCGCCGTCTCGTACCACTGGCGCAGCCGCGTGCAGTCGTCGGGCCACTCGGCACCGGCGAGTTCCTGGTAGACCGGGAAGCGTTCGAAGAACGGCAGGTAGTGGAAGTCGACCAGGGTGGGTGCCGTACCCAGCCAGTACGGGCCGTCGCCGAGCTTGCGCAGCCCCTCGTGCTCCATGAAGCGCATCACCGCGGCGAGCTTCTCCCGTGCCTCGGCCAGCCGCTGCGGCTGGCCGCGCTCCGCCATCAGCTTGTGGGCTGCCGGCAGGTAGCGGGTATCGCAGTAGTCCATCCAGATCCGCGCCAGGGCACGCCCGTGGCTGTCCGCCGGCATCAGCGGCGGCGTGGCGAAGGTCTCGTCGACATACTGGTTGATGATGGCCGACTCGTAGACCACACGGCCTTCGTGGCGCAGCACCGGCACCTTGCCGTAGGGGGAGACGTCCTTGAACCAGGCGGGCCGGTCGTGGATGTCGATCTCCACCAGCTCGAAATCGAGGCCCTTCTCGATCAGCACCATGCGCGAGCGTTGCGCGTAGGGGCAGGCGGCAAAGCTGAACAGTTCGATGGCGGGCATGCGGGGTCTTCCGTTGCCCAGTCTAGCAGGGACGGCCGGCCCGGGCTCAGCCAGCGGCGGGGCGCTCGCGCTCCAGCGCGGCGGCGAGGACGTCCGTGCCGATGATCAGCGCGCTGGGTGGCAGCGAGCGGAAGATGCCGGTTGCGCCTGCAGCGCTGACCAGCACCGGGAGCGGCAGCGGCTGCCGTCGTGCGTCGTGGGTCACCAGCACCTCGGGCTGCAGCGGATGCCCCGGACGTGGCGTCCACGCCAGCCCCACCCGGCCATCGTCGAGTTCGACCAGCGTGCCGCAAGGATAGACGCCAAGTGCCTGCACCAGCTCGTCCACCAGCGCGGCGTCGTACTTCTCCCCGGCCAGGCCCTCCAGCTGGCGCAGCGCCGCGTGCGGCGACATGGCCGCCGCGTAACGGCGGTTGAGGGTCATGGCGTCGTAGGCATCGGCGATGGCGGCAAGACGGCCGAAGAGCGGGATCGTCGTGCCGCGGTACCGGTGCGGATATCCGCTGCCGTCGATGCGCTCGTGGTGCGTGGCCATCATTTCCAGGGCGCGCTCCGGCAGCCCGGCGCCGGCCACCAGCCCGAGCCCGCGCTCGACATGACGGCGCACATAGGCCTGTTCGCTGCTGGCCAGCGCGCCCGGTTTGGCGAGGATCGGAACCGGTACGGCGATCTTGCCCAGGTCCAGCAGCAGCGCGCCGGTGGCCACGCCCTCCAGTCCCTGCCGATCGAGGCCCAGGCGCCAGGCCAGGGTGGTGGCGACCACCGCGGTGCCGGCTGCGCGCCGGCAGAGAAAGCCGCCGCCTTGCTCCGTGCGCAGGCAGAAATGCAGCAGCGCCGCATCCTCGACCAGTCGCGCCACCAGGCGGCTCGCGCAGGCGGTGACGGCCGATGCATCGACGATGCCCTGGCGCCTCGCGCCCTGCACCAGGGCGGCGACCGCGGCCACGGTCTGTGACAGGACCTGGCGCACCGCGCCCAGGCGCCCGCCCGTTGCCGACTGCGCGGTGGTGCGCGGCGCCATGCGACCCAGGCCGCTGCGTCCGGCCGGCAGCGTCTCGCTCAGGCGGGTGTCGATGTAGACGTGATGACAGAGCCGGCGCAACTGCTCCACCTGCTCGCTGCCGGTGATCAGGAAGCCGGTGGAGGGGAAGGGCGCGTGCAACCAGGAGCGGTCCAGCTCGGCGACATACATGCCAGGCTGGAGGTGTTCGCTCCGCACGGGAAGCAGATGGTGGGCCGGCACGGGACCCATGGATCGCTCGTTATTGTTGTCGAGTGGCCACTGTAGCAACCCCGCCCGGACGCAAACCGTGACGTGGCGCACGGCGAATCCGCGGCTGCCGATTATGCCCGGCCCGACACGGTGGACCATGGCGAGCCCGCGTGACCATAATGCACCTCTTCGCGTCCCGCGTATCCGGCCGAGGAACAGATGGACAAGGGCAGGCTCCAGGCGCTACTGGCGGAACTCCACCGGGAACTGGCCGGCACCGGTTCGCTGGACGCCGAATCACGCCGGCTCCTGGATCAGGTGCTGCAGGATGTCCGTCGGCTGGCTGCGGACGAGCCGGCACCGGCGGACGCCGGCGATGCCGGCCAGCTCGAGCAGGCGGCACTGCGCCTGGAGGCTGGCCACCCCCGGCTCGCCGCCTTGCTGGGCCAGATAGCCGATACGCTGGCGAAGCTCGGTATCTGAGCTGCCCCGAGCGCGCTCAGCGCGGCGTCGGCAGCGGCGGCAGCGCCTTCAGGTACACCGCGATGGCGTGGCGGTCCGCGGGGGTCAGCTGCGAGGTGTTGTCGTCGATGACCTGCCCCATGCCGGCGCCGGCGAAGTCGCCGTCGGGGAGCATGCCGATCTCGAGGAACATCCCGATCTCCGAGGCCGACCAGTCGCCGATGCCGTCGCTTTCATCCGGCGTGATGTTGGGTACCTTGCGATTCTCGGGCCCGACCGGGTTGCCGGCCATTTCCTCGTCCTGGCGCAGGGCGCCCAGCAGGTTGCGTGGCGTGTGGCACTCGCCGCAGTGGCCGAGGTGGCGCACGAGGTAGGCACCGCGGTTCCAGTCCGCATCCCGTGAACCATCGGCGGCGAAAGGCGCGGGACGGAAGAACAGCCATTGCCAGCCGCGCGCCGCCAGCCTCGTGTCGAGGTACCAGGGCAGCTCGTGCGGCCGGTTCGCCCGCGCCACCGGCGGCAGCGACATCAGGAAGGCGTAGATGGCGCGCGCGTCCTGTTCCGTCATGCCGGCATAGGCGGTGTAGGGAAAGGCGGGGAAATAGGCCGCACCGGCCGGGTTGCGTCCCTCGCGCAGGGCGGCGACGAACTGCGCCGCGGTCCAGCCGCCGATCCCGGTGGCGCGGTCGGGCGTGATGTTCGGCGAGTAGAAGGTGCCGAAGGGCGTGGCCAGCGCGCGGCCGCCCGCGTAGGGCTCGGCCTCGTCAGCCTCCTCCGTATGGCAGCTCACGCAGCCGCCCGCAGCCGCCAGGTAACGGCCGCGTTCGATGACTGAATCGGCCGTTGCCGCCGCGGCCCAGAACAGGCACGCGGCGAGCGCGGTCCGGCTCAGTCTTCCTGGCGATAGCGGTCGTGGCATCCCTTGCAGGAGTCGCCCACCGGCTTCAGGGCCTTGCCGATGGCCGCCTTGTCCCCGCTCTTGATCGCGTCACGCAGCTGCGCGGTGCTGGTCTTCGCGGCGTCGGCGTCCTTCTGGAACCTCTCGGTCTCCTGCCAGATGCGCGGCAGGGCCTCGGTCTTGCCGACGCCGGAGCCCGCGGGAAACAGCTTGCCGACTTCCTCGCCCGCTGCTGCCAGCGCTTCGGCATGGCTCAGCAGGTAGGCCTGCGCCTCGATCTTGCCGCTGAAGATCATGGTGATGGCGGCGATATGCCCGGCCATGGTTTCCATGACGGCCTTGCGGTACTTGATGGTGTCCTCGGGCGTGGCGGCATGGGCCACCGAAGTGGCGACAAACAGCAAGAGGGCTGCGCTGCTGATGATCCGGCGCATCGGCTGGCTCCGTGGCGAGTGGTTGGGAGCCCAAGGATAGCAGGGTCCCCGGTCTGCTGCGGGCGGCTACTGCGGCGCCGGGCTGCAGCGCCAGGTGGCCGGGTCGCAGCGCATGACCGGCCGTGCTTCCGCCGGGGTGGCCGGCGCTGCGGGGGCCGCAGGCGCTGCGGCCGCGGGTGCCGGGCCCGCTTCCTGGTGCAGGGTGACCGCACCCGCCGCCGGTGCGGAAGCGTTCGCGCAAACGTCCTCGACCTTGTGCTGCCAGCCGCCGGCATCGATGGCGCTGACCTCGGTGTTGCCATCTGCGCACCTGGCCAGGTCGACGGCGACGCCGATCTCCATTGCGGTGCCGTCATGGTCGTGACCGCCATGCCCGGGGCCGCTATCCGCCGGTCGTGCGGGACCGTCGGCGGGGGTACGGCCGTCGAAATTCCGGTAGGCGTCGAAGCGCACGGTGCCGGCTGGCTGCGGCTCGGCTGGAGCCGGGCGCGCCGTGGTGATCACCGTGGCCGGTGCGCGGTCGTCGGCGCCGGCCAGTACCGGGAGGACGAGCGCCAGCGCTGCGACCATCGGGGCGCCACGGCGATGCTTCGGGTGGCTGCGTATCGGGTTCATGGGGCCTGGCTGGCGGACAGCGGATCCACAGCCTGGCAGGGATGGCGACGGGTTGCCACGACGCCGTTCACGCCGGCCGGCTACGGTCCGTAGCGCGTGTAGGGATTCATGCAGGCGGCGATGCCGGAGAGCCCCTCCGGATCGAGCAATTCGATGCGCTTGCGGTCGGCCTTGACCAGGCCACTGCGCTGGAACCGCGCCAGGATGCGGCTGACCGTCTCCGGAGCCAGCCTGAGGAAATTGGCGATGTCCTGCCGCGACATGGCCAGGTCCAGGTCACCGCCCGAGCCGGGGCGGCGCAGGCGCGCCGAGACCATCACCAGGAAGGCGGCGAGACGCTCCTCGGCGCTGAAGTCCCCGGCGATGCTGGCGCTGCCGAGCACGTAGCGGCTCAGCATGCGCAGGATCTCCGCCTGCAGTGGCGGCATCTCCTGAGCCAGCCGCGTGAGCGTGCGGTAGGGCAGCACGCACACGGTGCTGGCCGCAGCCAGCGCCACGCAGCTCGACACGTGGCGATCGGGATAGATGGCTTCGACGCCAATGATCTCGCCGGCGAAATGGAAGGCCATGACGTGTTCGCGGCCTTCGGCATCGACCGCGTAACTCTTGAAGCAGCCTGACTGCACCGCGAACATGGCATGGAAGGGATCGCCGACGCGGAACAGGTGATCGCCGGCGCCGAGCGGCCGGCAGCGCTGGACGGAATCCTCGAAGCGGCGCAGCTGCTCCGCGTTCAGCGAGGCGGGCAGGCATCGCGGCGCAATAGCGCAGCTGGCGCAGCGGGCACGACCCGCATCGGTCCGGCCGCTCACGTTGCGGCCATCGGCACCTGTGGCCAATGCGGGGTCGAGCATGTCACGTCCCCTGGAGACGCGGGTGACTGGTATTGCGTCTGTCCATGGGACAGGACTTCTACGGCCCGCGGCAGGTCCGGCATATAAGGGAATCCCCCTAGAACCCCAGTCAGGCCGGTTTCCGGCGCTGCGCGCCGGAAGGAGCCATCAGCGGCGATGGTACATTCGAGCTTCTCTGGGCGACAATTGCCACCCCGTCCAGTCTCGCGGTCCAGGTCATGTCCACGGAGCGACAGCGCCCCAAGCCCTTCATCCGCGGCCTCGTCCCGACGCTCAACCATCGCGGCTTCATGTCCGAGACGCTGGACCGCTTCTCCATCGCATTCGTCGCCCATGCCGCCCGCTGCGATGCGCCCGTGCTGGACATGGGTTGCGCCTACGGTGTCGCCACGCGCGCCGCGCTGGAGCAGGGCGCGACGGTGCATGCCTGCGACATGGAGGCAGGCCACGTGGAGATCCTCGCGCGGGAGACGCCGGCCGCGTTGCGCCCGCGGCTGAGCACCCGTGTCGGCGCGCTGCCGGCGGTCGATTTTCCGGCGGGCAGCTTCGCCGCCATCCTCTGCTCGCGCGTGCTGCACTTCCTCACGGGCGCGGAAATCCGCGCCTCGCTGGCGAAGATGCAGGCCTGGCTGCAGCCCGCTGGCCGCCTGTTCCTGGTGGCGGATACGCCATACAGCGGTTTCTGGTCAGCCGGTGCGCCGGCCTACGAGCAGCGCCGGGCGGCGGGCGAGGAGTGGCCCGGTTTCATCGGGGACATCGGCGTGTACCTTGCCGACCGCGCGCTCGCAGCCGGCATGCTGCCGTACCTCAATCCGCTGGACCCCGACATCCTCGCGCGCGAATGTCACCTCGCGGGCCTGGTCGTCGAGGAGGCCGCCTTCACCGGCCGGAGCGACGATCCGGGCGGGCGCCATCACGCGGGCGTCATCGCGAACAAACCCGGATGAAGGCGCGACCCTGGCTTCCCTGGCTGGTGGCGGGGCTGGCACTCTCGGCCGGCCTCGCCACGGCCCTCTGGCGCGGCCTGCCGCCGGGCGCGGGCGGGGCGGCGGAACGGCCGCGCGTCAGCGGCGAGTTCACGCTGCTCGATGCAACCGGGAGCGCGGTCGCCTGGTCAGGGCTGAACCGGCGCCGGCAGCTGGTGTTCTTCGGCTTCACGAACTGTCCGGAGGCCTGCCCGACCACACTGATGAACGCCAGCCGCGGACTGGCCGAGCGGGGGCGCGCCGAGCGCGACACGCGCATCCTGTTCATTTCCGTCGATCCGGAACGCGATACGCCGCAGGTGGTCGGCGACTACGTGCGCGCCTTCGGCCCGGCCGTCATCGGCATGACGGGTGATGCGGCCGGCGTTGCCGCTGCTGCCGCGGCCTTCCATGTCTTCCACGAGAAGATGCCGCCGATGCCGGACGGCGGATACATGGTCAACCACACTGCCGCGCTGTTCCTGCTCGGCAGCGATGACACCATGCTCGAGATCATTCCCTACGGCGCCACGTCGGCGGAGATCGCCGCCGCGCTGGCCAGGCACCCCGCGGACTAGAGGCGCCGGCGCACCATTTCGGTGCCCTCGACCATGGCGCGCAGCTTGCCGAAGGCGACTTCGCGGGAAACGTACTTGAGGCCGCAGTCCGGCGCCGCCATCAGCCGCTCGGGCGGCACGAACTCGAGCGCCCTGCCGAGCCGCTCGGCGACGATGGCGGGTGTCTCGATGGCGAGATCGCCGAGGCTGATCACGCCCAGCATGATCTTCTTGGAGGGCAACCGGCGCAGCACCGAGAGGTCGATCGTCGGCTGGGCGGCCTCGATGGAGAGGATGTCGACCTGACTCGCTTCGAGTTCCGGCAGGAACGAGTAGCCGCTGGGTTTGGCGGCGTAATGGTGCACATGGGCGTAGCCGAAGCAGATGTGCAGCGCCGTCTGGCCCTTCACGCCCGCCACCGCCCGGTTGATGGCCTCGACGCCGAACTGCTGCGCCTGCTCGGGGCGCGCCTGCAGGTAGGGCTCGTCGAGCTGCACGATGTCGACGCCGGCCGCGTGCAGTGCCTTGATCTCGGCATTGACGGCGTCGGCGTAGGCCAGGGCCAGCGATCGCAGGTCGGGGTAGTAGTCGTTCTGTGCCTGCTGCGCCATCGTGAAAGGGCCGGGCAGGGTGATCTTGGTGCGGCGCCGGGTATTCGTGTGCAGGAAGCGCGCTTCATCGGCCAGCGTCGAGGGCTGGCGCAGGATGGGGCCGGTTACGCGCGGCACGCTGTTCGGCTTGCCGGTGCGGTCCAGCGCCGTGCCCAGCCGCTCGCGGTCGACGCCGCCCAGCGAATTGGCGAAGGCATTGGAATAGCTCTCGCGGCGCATTTCGCCGTCGCCGATGATGTCCAGGCCGGCGCGCTCCTGCGCGACGATGGCGAGCAGCGTGGCATCGTCCTGCGCCTGCGCAAGCCAGGGTTCGGCGACCCGCCAGAGCTCCTGCGCCCGCACCCGTGGCGGCAGGCGGCCGCCGAGGATCTCGCGGTCGATCAGCCAGTCCGGCTGCGGATAGCTGCCCACCATGGTCGTCGGGATCAGCGGCTCGCTCATGGGAACTCCCTGCTCGTTGCTTTGCCGGCAGTATAGGGAGTACGGCGCGGGCTTGGCTACGCGGCGCCGTGGCCGGCGCGCCCGCCGTGGCCGGAGGCAGCGACTTCGCCGGCGATCAGCGCCGGCCGGCGGAGAGGTAGTCCAGGCCCCGCCCCAGGCCGAAGGCGAGCGCCGCCGTCAGCACCGCCAGGATCGCGGCGCCGGCCAGCATGCTGTCGCGGAAGTAGCCACCGGCGGCGATGTCGCTCGCGTAGTAGAGCAGCCAGCCGATGGCGACGAGGGCGGCGCTGGCCGCCCAGAACAGGAAGGCGAAGCGGGCCGTGTCGCCACGCTGGCGACCGACGGTCGCGGCGTAGGCGGGCACGCCGATGGCGCTGGGCGCCAGGAAGGCGACGATGAAGCCGATCAGCGCCGGTACGGCCTCCAGCGGGCTGTTCTCCACGCCGCGGAAGCCCCACACCATGAACACCGCCATGAAGACGCTGAGGATGACGATGCGGATGATGTTGGCCATCGGATGGTTCCCCCCTGGTGACAGGGCGTCGCGCGGTGGTGGTACCGTGCGGCCCGCTGGTGATCGTGCCGCATGGTAACCCGGCGCACCGCATGACGGCCTGCTGCGCGGCCAATGCGACAATTTGACGCATCCGCTGCGTTGTCCGCCTGCAGCGCCCGTAGCAGACTAGCAAGCGACGTTCCGGGGGGGGGGCTGCGCAGCCGGAGGTGGTTGCGGCAGGCTCGTGCCCGGCAATTTTCCACAGTCCCCAGGAGCAGACGCGAACATGTCAGCCGTGCGTTTTTCCACCTTCCTGCTTGCAGCAGCGGCGACGCTGTTCATTGCGTCCTGCGGACGCCAGTCCTCTGCCCCGGCGGGCCCGGCCAACGACGCCAGCATCGGCGTGCTGCTGGTGGCCCATGGATCGAAGTCCTCGACCTGGGTCGGCATGGTGAAGACGCTCGCCGACCAGGTGCGCGAGCCGATCATGAAGCAGCCCGGCGTGAAGGAAATGCGCCTGGCCTTCATCGAGGAGACCAAGCCCGACGTGGCCGCCGAGCTGCGCGCCTTCGATGCCGCGGGCATCGGCGAAGTGATCGTGGTGCCGCTGCTCATCGCCGGCGAGTCCACCATGTCCAACAACTACCTGCAGTACCTCACGGGCATGCGCACCCAGGCCAAGGCCATCAAGCAACTGCAGAACGAGGGCTTCGACGTCTACTACCCGAAGGCCCGCGTGGCGATGACACCCGCGCTCAGTGATTCCGAGGTGCTGAAGAAGAACGTGCTGCGCCGCGTGAATGAGCTCAAGGGGCAGGACAGCGGCGAGGACATGGCCATCGTCCTGGTGGGCTACGGCGACCAAGTCTACGGCCAGCAGATGAGCGACATCATGGAGGGTATCGGCCGCTACCTGAAGATCAAGACCGACATCGACACCGTGGCCTTCGCCTTCTGCGGCAAGCTGACCGACTACTCCGGCGCGCCCGTGGTCGAGGTCATCAACGAGGTGCTGGATCTCGAGCAGCAGGTGCTGGTGGTGCCGGTGCTGGTGGGGGTCGACGAGATGCTGCAGGTGAATACCATCCAGGCCGCCGTCAACGCGGTGCCCACCTCGTCCAAGGTCCGCTACAAGCCCGATGCGGTGCTGCCCGACCCGGTGGTGAACGAGTGGGTGGTGACCAAGGTGCAGGAGGCCGTGCAGCGCGTGCGTGACGCGGGCGGTGCCACGGTGCCCGCTCCGAATCGGGGCTAGGAGGTATCCCATGGCCGGCGTGGCAGCCATCCGCATTCCCTGGCGCAAGCTCGGCCTCACGGCCGTGGTGGCCGCGCTCTACGCCTACTTCTGGGTCAACGGGCCCCTGCAGGAACCCCAGCCGGTCTTCGAGTTCGAGGAGCACGTCACGGGGTTCTCCGAGCCGGTGCGCTTCGGCGAGGAGTACCAGACGCCGATCACCGGCATGATTCCCGACCGGGAGAAGCACGCCTTCTACCACATCATGGAGGCGAAACCGCAGCCGCAGCGGCTGTTCGGCGTCATCGGCGACGCCCGCACCAACCCCGGCCTCAGCGAGGACGTGGCCAGGATGGTCTACAACGACGCCCGCGCCATCGCCGCCAATCCGGACGGCGTCAAGCTCAAGACTGCGCTCGACATGTTCTACGCCGAGGAGTGGGACAAGGACGGCAAGCTGGTGCAGCTCTACATGGAGAACACCGGCCTGAACAAGGAGGTCAAGGGTTACGCCGGGCCGATCGACATCGGCATGACGGTTGGCCTCGACGGGCAGATCCGCCAGGTGAAATACCTGCGTTCCATGGAGACCACCAGCTACCTGCGCGACATCGAGAAGGCCGGCTTCTACGAGAAGTTCCAGAGCATCCCGCTGGACGGCAAGAGCCATCAGGTTGACCTGGTGAGCGGCGCTTCGCTCACCACCGAGGGTGTGGCCCGCTCGGTCACCCAGCTGGTGAGCATCGCCCGCGAGTCGCCACTGGGCATCTACCTCGATTCGGAAGCGACCGGCTTCGACGTCAAGGCGGTGCTGCCCGATACCTGGGTGCTGCAGGCGGCGCTGATCGGCCTGCTGTTCATCGTCACCGGCCTGCGGGTGGTGCGCCGTTCGCGGCGGCTCAGCCTGCTGTTCGTCGTGGTCTCGGTGGCCTACCTCGGCTTCTACCTCAACAACTCGTTTACCTACGTCACCTTCATGCAGCCGTTCATGGGCGTGACCTGGTCGTACCTGCTCGGCGCCTACGCGACTTTCGTCGTGCTCAGCGCCATCTGGGACGGCAATTCCTATTGCCGCTACGTCTGCCCCTACGGCAACGTGCAGCTGTTGCTGGTGCGGTTCCTGCCCTGGAAGGGTCGCTTGCCGGTGTCCAACCGCGCGCTGTCCTTCCTGCGCTGGGCGATCACCGTCACCCTGGTCGTCGGCATCGCCACGGGCATGCGCGACTGGGGCAGCTACGAGCTGTTCCCGGACCTGTTCGGGCTGGAGTTCATGAATTCGCCCTGGTTCTGGCTGTCGCTGGCCGTGGTGCTGGTCTCGGCCTACTATCCGATGCTCTGGTGCCGTGCGCTGTGCCCGACGGGCGCGGTGCTGGATGGCACGGCCTGGCTGGCGCGCACGCCGAAGACCCGCACGGCAGGGGCCAGGCTGGCGGAAATTCCGGTGTCGGCCGAAGGCGCCAGGGCCTGATGGTTTGGTGAATCACCGCGGCGGTCCGCGCGACGGGGGTCAGGGCCTGCCGGGAAATGCAGCTGCAAAAGGAGAGTGTCATGTTCAAGTCCGTAACGGCAATGATGGCGGTGGCAGCCACGGCGCTGCTGCTTGGCGCCTGCGGCGGAGCGCCCAAGGGCGAGGCCCAGGCGCAGGCGGAAGGTGCCAAGGCGGCCGGCCAGCACAAGATCGGCGTGCTGCTGGTCAACCATGGCTCGCGGCAGAAGGCCTGGCGCGACATGCTGGTGGATGTCGAGAAGGCCACCAAGGACCGGTTGCTGGCGATGCCCAACGTCAAGGGCGTGAAGACCGCCTTCAACGAGTACACCGAGCCCTCGGTGGCCACGCAGATGAAGGCCTTCGACGACGAGGGGTACGACGAGGTGGTGGTGCTGCCGCTGTTCCTGACGGTGGGCGGGCACACCAATTCCGACATCCCCAACCTGGTGGGCCTGAAGAACGATCCCAAGGCGCTGGAAATGCTGCCCAAGGAAGGGGTGCCGGTCTACCGGCCCAAGGCGCGCGTGACGCTGCTGGAGACCATCGACTCCACCGACTTCCTCAAGGCCAACATCCTGCGTCGCGTGAAGGACCTGCTCAAGGACGGCAATGGCAAGGACTATGGCGTGACGCTGGCGGCCTATGGTGACAACGGCTTCAACCAGCAGTGGGAAGCGCTGATGGGCGACCTCGGCAAGCACCTGAAGGACAACGCCGGCATCGACACCATCAACTACGCCTGGAGCGGCCATCTGGTCAACTACTCGATCGACCCGACCCGCAAGGCCGTCAACCAGATCCTCGCCGAGAAGAAGAAGGACATCGTGATCTCGGTGTACGTCGCCTATGACTACATGTTCCAGAAGGACATCATCGGCGAGGCCATCCGCAAGTCCGACCGGCCGCAGGATGTGCTCTACCACGAGACCGAAGCCATCCTCCCGGACGAGAACCTCAACACCTGGGTGGTGGACTCGGTGAAGGACAGCCTGTCCGTGGGCCGCCTGGCGCAAGCAGGCACCTGAGGTCATCCGGCCGCAGGGCCGGGGCGCAGGGGCCGGCACCGCGGGGCGGTGCCGGCCCCTTGTTTTTGGGTACGATTCGGCCATGGATCGCACCGAGCGCTTCTATCGCATGCAGCGCCTGCTGGAACAGCGCCGCTGCGTGCCACGCGAGGCCTTCATCGAGGACCTGGGTGTCTCCCGCGCGACGCTGAAGCGCGACCTGGCCTACCTGCGTGACCGCATGCAGGTGCCCATCGAGTGGGATCGCGGGCGCGGTGGCTACTTCCTCGATGCCGAATCCGCCAGCGGCGACCAGCGCAGCCGGAGCTTCCAGCTTCCCGGCCTGTGGTTCTCGGCCGAGGAGGTGCATGCGCTGCTGACCATGGAGCAGTTGCTGGAGCGGCTGCAGCCAGGCCTGCTGGCCCAGCAGGTGCGGCCGCTGCGCGAACGCATCCGCAAGATCCTCGGCACCGGAGACTTTGCCGCCGAAGAGGTCACGCGCCGCATCCGCGTCCTGCAGATGGGTGCGCGCACGGTGGAGCCCGCCCATTTCCAGGCCATTGCCTCGGCATTGCTCTCGCGCCGCCGGCTGCGGATCCGCCACCACCGGCGCGGCACCGACGAGGTCATGGAGCGCGAGGTCTCTCCGCAGCGCCTGATCCACTACCGCGACAACTGGTACCTCGATGCCTGGTGCCACCTGCGCCGTGCCCTGCGCACCTTCGCAGTGGATGCCATCCGCGATGCGCGCATCGCCGGCCGGGCGGCGCGCGAGGTGCCGGATGCCGCGCTCGATGCCGCCCTGGAGGGCGGCTACGGCATCTTCGCCGGACCGGTGGCGCACACCGCGGTGCTGCGCTTCTCCCCGGTGCGTGCGCGCTGGGTGTCGCGCGAAAGCTGGCATCCGCAGCAGGAAGGCCACTTCGAACTCGATGGCGCCTGGATCCTGAAGCTGCCCTACAGCGATCCGCGCGAGCTGGTCATGGACATCCTCAAGTACGGATCGGAGGTCGAAGTGCTGGCACCGGCCGCGCTTCGGCGGACGGTGATCGCCGAACTCGATGCCGCCGCTCGCCAGTACCGGCGCTGAGCTGCGAGGCTGGTGCCGAGGGATATTGCCGGAATTCATATTGCCCCGATTCACCCAAATGGGGGATGACAGACTCGTCACGGCTGGCCAACACTGACAACCGGGCTTGATCCAGGGCGAAGGGTGGAGTTGGCGTCATTCGGCGCCAGGGACAGGCCTCCGGCGTCCGGGAGGATGTCGGCGTGGCCCGGGCCGTGTTCCCAAGACGCGACCCGGGCCGCGTTCTTTTCAGGGCTGACGATTTGTCAAAAGGCACGCGGAGCCGTCGCGGCCCGCTGCCGGAGCCGGTCCGGCCCTCCGCACAGATGCGCACTTCGGGATGTCCGTCAAGGAACCCGGACGGCGGTTTCCGGGATACTGCGGCAAATACCTACTGCCGCCCGGCCCCCGGAAGTCCGCATGAGAACAGACCACGGCGCCACCCCGCAGCCGCAGCCCGAAGTCACCGGCCCCCGCATCGACGGTACCGGCGAAGTGCTGGGCGACCGGGCGCTGGCCCTGGTCGGCTACCTGCACCAGCGTTTCGACGGCCGGCGCCAGGAACTGCTGGCGCGTCGCCGTGCACGCCAGGCGGCGATCGATGCCGGCGAGCTGCCGGGCTTCCTGCCGGAAACCGCCGCCATCCGCGCCGCTGACTGGCGCGTGGCGCCGGTACCCGCCGACCTGCGGGACCGGCGCGTGGAAATCACCGGCCCGGTGGATCGCAAGATGATGATCAACGCGCTCAACTCGCGGGCGCGGGCCTTCATGGCCGACTTCGAGGATTCCTGTGCGCCGACCTGGGAGAACATCGTCCGCGGCCAGGCCAACCTGCGCGATGCGGTCGACCGCTCCATCGCCTTCGAGGATCCGTCGACGGGCAAGTCGTACCGCCTCGGCGAGCGCACCGCGACGCTGATCGTGCGCCCGCGTGGCTGGCACCTGCCGGAGAAGCACGTGCGTGTCGCCGGCCAGCCGGTGTCCGCTTCGCTGTTCGACGTGGCTGTGTTCCTCGTCAACAACCACCGCGAGCTCGCGGCCCGTGGCACCGGACCCTACTTCTACCTGCCGAAGATGGAGAGCCACCTCGAGGCGCGCCTGTGGAACGACGTGTTCATCGCCGCCCAGGAATGGCTGGGCATGCCCCGCGGCACCATCAAGGCCACGGTGCTCATCGAGACCATCCTCGCCGCGTTCGAGATGGACGAGATCCTCTGGGAACTGCGCGAGCACTCGGCCGGGCTGAACTGCGGCCGCTGGGACTACATCTTCAGTTTCATCAAGAAGTTCCGCAACAGGCCCGGGTTCCTGCTGCCCGACCGCGGCAGCATCACCATGGAGCGGCACTTCCTGAAGTCCTATGTGGACCTGCTCATCCACACCTGCCACCGTCGCGGTGCCCACGCCATGGGCGGCATGGCCGCGCAGATCCCCATCCGCGGTGACGCGCAGGCCAACGCCGAGGCGATGGCCCGGGTGCGCGCCGACAAGACCCGCGAGGCCCGCGCCGGACACGATGGCACCTGGATCGCGCACCCGGGGCTGGCGGAGGTGGCGCTCGAGGCCTTCGACGCCGTCATGAGCGGCCCGAACCAGATCGAGCGCCTGCGCGAGGACGTCAGGGTGGAGGCGGCGGACCTGCTCGAGGTGCCGAAGGGCGCCATCACCGACGCAGGCCTGCGTCACAACATCCGCGTCGGCGTGCAGTACGTCGAGGCCTGGCTCGGCGGACTGGGTTGCGTGCCGCTCTATCACCTGATGGAGGATGCCGCCACGGCGGAGATCTCCAGGGCCCAGCTCTGGCAGTGGATCCGCCACGGCGCATGCACCGACGATGGCAGGCCCGTAAACGTGGAGCGCTTCGATCGCAGCCTGGCCGAGGAGCTCGAGGTGATCGCCGGCGAGGTCGGCGCGGCACGCTACGCCGCCGGGCACTTCGCCGCGGCGGCCAGGCTCTTCGGCGACATGATCAGGAAGCCCGAGTTCGACGAGTTCCTGACCCTGCCTGCCTACGAATACCTGCCCTGAGGATCCGTGATGAACCAGCAACTCCAACAGGATGCCGATCAGCTGCGCCGCGAGTGGGCGGAGAACCCGCGCTGGGCCGGCATCACGCGCCCGTACAGCGCCACGGACGTGGTGCGGCTGCGCGGCTCGGTGCGCATCGAGTACAGCCTTGCCCGCCTGGGCGCGGAGAAGTTCTGGCGCCTGCTGCACGGTGAGGAAGTGGTGGCCGGGCTCGGCGCCGTCACCGGCAACCAGGCGGTGGAGGAGATCCAGGCCGGCCTCAGGGCGATCTACTGCTCCGGCTGGCAGGTGGCGGGCGATGGCAACAGCGCCGGGGAAATGTATCCCGACCAGAGCCTCTACCCGGTGGACTCGGTGCCGAAGATGGTCGAGCGCATCAACAACGCCCTGCTGCGCACCGACCAGATCCACCACATGGATGGCGACCATGGCATCGACTGGCTGGCGCCGATCATCGCTGATGCCGAAGCCGGCTTCGGTGGCAACCTCAATGCCTTCGAGCTGGCCAAGGCGCTGATCCGCGCCGGCGCCGCGGGGATGCACTTCGAGGACCAGCTGTCCTCGGCCAAGAAGTGCGGCCACATGGGCGGCAAGGTGCTGGTGCCGACCCAGGATGCGATCAACAAGCTGGTGGCCGCGCGCTTCGCCGCCGACGTCATGGGCGTGCCGACCGTGCTCATCGCCCGCACCGATGCCGATGCGGCCGACCTGCTGCAGTCCGACTACGACACGCGGGACCACCGGTTCATGACCGGTACACGCACCGCCGATGGCTTCTTCCAGGTGCGTGCCGGCCTCGAGCAGGCCATCGACCGCGGGCTGGCCTATGCGCCGTATGCGGATCTCGTGTGGTGCGAGACCTCCAAACCCGACCTGGTCCAGGCCGAGCGCTTCGCCAGGGGCATTCACGCGAAGTTCCCCGGCAAGCTGCTGGCCTACAACTGCTCGCCCTCCTTCAACTGGCAGGCCAACCTGCCGCCGGAGCGGCTGCGGGACTTCCGCGAGCGGCTGGCCGCCATGGGCTACCGCTTCCAGTTCATCACGCTGGCCGGCTGGCATGCGCTCAACCTGTCCATGTTCGAACTGGCGCGCGCCTACCGACAGGCCGGCATGTTCGCCTACTCGGAAATGCAGCAGCGGGAGTTCGCCAACGAAGCGCATGGCTTCCGCGCCGTGAAGCACCAGGCCTTCGTCGGCACCGGCTACTTCGATGCGGTGCAGACCGTCATTTCCGCCGGCGAGACCTCCACCACGGCCATGGCGGGCAGCACCGAGGCCGCGCAGTTCAAGAGTGCCGCCGGACACTGAGAACGGGGCCGGTCCTTCACGGTGGGGCAGGGTCCCCGCCGAGGCCGCGGCCGCGGTCTTCTCCGCCTTCGTCGACTACAACCTCGAGTTCGGCAGCATCACGCGCCGGGCCGAGCGGCGCTTCCGCGAGCGTGAGTGGAAGCTGGGAGCCCGCGATGCCGTCGAGCGCATCGAGCTCTACGATCGGCGGGTGGAGAAGTGCCTGGCCGGCCTGGTCGGCCGCATGGGGCGGGCGGTGGCGGAGGAGGAGGCCTGGAATGCCACGCGCACGGCCTTCGCGGCGCTGATCGCCGACTGTCCGGATCGCGAGTTCTACAAGACCTTCTTCAATTCGATCACGCGCAAGGTGTTCGATACCGTCGGCGTCAACGATGCCGTGGAGTTCGTCGCGCTGGACCTGGAGCCGACCATCGACACGGGCAGCGCCCCGACGCGGGAGTACGCCACCGGTGCCGGCCTGGAGGCCTCGCTGCCCCGGTTGCTGGCCGAGCTGCCTTGGAGCGACCTGATCGTCGACCGGGATGCCGCGGTACGCCTGCTCGCCGGCGAGGTCGCGGCCTTCACCGCGGTCCGCGGCTTGCGCGGCAGCGTGGACGGCATCGAGTTGCTGGAGCCGGTGTTCTACCGAGGCAGCCGCGCCTTCGTCGTCGGGCGCATGCGGGCGGCGGACTGGTTCCTGCCGCTGGTGATCGCCTTCCGCCACGACGACAGCGGCATCGCCGTGGACTCGGTGATGATGTCCGACTACGAGGTGCGGCCGCTGTTCGGCTTCTCGCGCTCGTACTTCCATGCCGACCTGCCGGCGGTGGGCGCCGGCCTGCGCTTCCTGCGCACGCTGATGCCCGGCAAGCCCACCGACGAGCTCTACACGGTCCTCGGGCGGGCGAGGCAGGGCAAGACCGAGCGCTACCGCAGCCTGTTCCGTCACCTCGGCCAGTCCAGTGATCTCTTCACGCACGCCGAGGGCGAGCGCGGCATGGTGATGATCGTCTTCACGCTGGCCTCCCTCGACATCGTCTTCAAGGTCATTCGCGACCGCTTTGCCTTCCCGAAGACCACGACACGCGAGGAGGTCATGGACAAGTACCGCTTCGTGTTCCGGCACGATCGGGTGGGACGGCTGGTGGATGCCCAGGAGTTCCGGCGCCTGCGATTCCCCCGGCGACGCTTCGCGCCAGCGGTGCTCGAGGAGCTGCTGTCCCAGGCCGCGCTCGCCTGCAGGATCGAGGGCGAGGACCTGATCATCGAGCACTGCTATCTCGAGCGGCGCATGAAGCCGCTGGACGTGTACCTGCGCGAGGCCGATGGCGCCGCCGCGCGACGTGCCATCCGCGACTACGGCCAGGCCATGCGCGACCTCGCCCTTTCCAACGTCTTCCCGGGCGACCTGCTGCTGAAGAACTTCGGCGTCTCGCGCCACGGGCGGGTCATCTTCTATGACTACGACGAGCTCTGCCTGGTGACCGACTGCCGGTTCCGCGACCTGCCCGAGGCGCGGCACGACGAGGACGAGTGGCGCGCCGAGCCCTGGTTCTATGTGGGGCCGAACGATGTCTTCCCGGCGCAGTGGCTGGAGTTCCTCGGGCTCAGGGCCGAGCTGCGCGCGGAGTTCCTGCGCCACCATGCCGAGCTGCTGACGGCCGACTGGTGGCGGCGCCTGAAGGCACTGCACGAAGCGGAACGACACCTCGAGGTCGTGCCCTACCAGGCGCGGCGGGCGGCGCTCGCATCCTGAGTGCAACCGGGCGCGACGACCCCGGCTGCCGCCGCTAGAATGGCGGCCCCTGTGCGCCCGGAACACCCGTGTCCCGCGACAAGCTGATCCTGCTGGCCGGCCTCATCACCTACGGCATGGGCCAGTCCCTGCTGTTCGTCGTCTTCACGCCGCTGGCGCGCGAGCTTGGCCTGGCCGAGTGGCAGCTCGGTTTCGTCATCGCCGCTTCCAACGTGGCGCTGGCATTCTCCGCGCCACGCTGGGGACGGGCGAGCGAGACGCTGGGACGGCGCCGGGTGTTCCTCACCGGCCTGGCCGGCTATGCCATCGGTTACGCGGCGCTGGCGCTGGGCGTGCAGGCCGGCCTCTGGGGCTGGGCCACCGGACTGCCGATGTTCGTGCTGCTGCTGGTGCTGCGGCTGGCCTACGGCGTGGTGGTGGGCGGCATCAATCCGGCGGCCACCGCCTACATCGCCGACACGACCGACGAGGGCTCGCGCGCATCCGGCATGGCGCTCATCGCCATGGCAGGCGGGCTCGGCACCATCATCGGCCCGGCCTTCGGCGGCGCACTGGCGGGCTTCGGCCCGGTGCTGGCGATGTATGTGGCGGCCGGGCTCGCCGTGCTGGCCGGCGCCTGGGCCTTCGTCGCCCTGCCGGAACCTGTCCGCCGGGGCGAGCGTGGCGCCGCGCCGCATCTCGCGGCCACCGACCGGCGCGTGCTGCCCTACCTGGTCGGCTGGATGGTGGTGTTCGGCGTGTTCACCGGCATCCAGACCATCACCGCCTCGTGGGTCGCCGACCGCTACAGCATCACGGAGGTGACGGCGGCGCAGCGCACCATGATGGTGGCGATGCTCTGCATGGCCTTCTTCACCCTGCTGGTGCAGGCCGTGGTGCTGCAGGCGTGGAAGGCGCCACCGGCGACGATGCTGCGCCTGGGATTCGGCCTCATGGCGGCCGGCCTCCTGCTGATCGCCTTCGGGCCTGGCGTGCATGCGCTCTATGCGGGATACGCGGTATTCGGCGTGAGCTTCGGCTTCGCCGCGCCGGGGCTCAATGCGGCGGGGAGCCTGAGCGTGGGGCCGCGCGAGCAGGGCGCCGTGGCAGGGCTGCTGGCGGCGGCCCCCACAGTGGGCATGATCTTCGGGCCGATCCTCTGTGGCGCGATCTACAAGGCGGCCCCGGCGCTGCCGCTGCTTGCAGGCGCCGTGCTCACGCTGGCGGTGCAGCTGTGGTATTTCACCATCCGCATGCCGGAGCCGCGCGGCAGCGGCTGAGGCCGCCGCTCAGCGCCAGGCCGGCGCCTCGGCGATCAAGGCCGCGGCAACGGCGGCCGGCTGCTCTTCCTGCACGTAGTGGCCCGAGTCCGGCACCTCCACCAGCCTGGAGCCCGGGATGAGCCGCTGCAACTGCTGCTGTTCGCCCGGAAGCTTGCTGCGATCCTGCATGCCCCAGACGATCAGCGTCGGCACGCGCACGCGGCTGGCCATCGCCGGCTCGTCGCCGCTGCGGTACTGGCCCATCATGGACGCCATGCCATCCAGGTAGCCTGCGCTGCGCGGCGCCAGCATCACGGCATCCATCACCTGTGGGGTGACAATGGACGGGTCGAGGAAGGAGCGCTTGAGGAAGTCTTCGCGGAACGCCCGGCTGCCGAACATCCGCGCCATGACCCGGGGCAGCGGCCAGAACAGGTAGCGCGTGACGGCCGGTACGCCGGTGCTGATGATGCCGGGGTTCATGAGCACCAGTCCCGTGACGTGCGGATCGCTGGCGGCGACGTAGACGGCGAGCGTGCCGCCCATGGAGTGCCCGCCGACGACGTAGCGCTCCAGGCCGAGTGCCGCGGCGAAGTCTGCGATCGCCTTCGCCTGCGAGGCGTTGCCGTAGTCGTGCTCTGCGGGCTTCGCCGAGAGCCCGAAGCCCGGCGCATCCACCGTCACCACGTGGAAGTGCTCCGCCAGCATCGGTGCCAGCAGGCGGAAGGACTGCAGCGAGTTGGCGAAGCCGTGGATCAGCAGCAGATTCGGCCTGCCGGGATCGCGCTCGCCCCAGGTCCGGTAGCGCAGTGCCATGCCGTCGACGCTGACGAAGTGATCCGCGGCGGTGGCGAGCTGGCGTGCCGGCACCTCGGGTTCGCCGGGCCAATAGGCATAGATCGCCAGGGCGATCCAGGCCAGTGCCAGCAGCATGACGAGGCCGATCAGCAGTTGGCGCAGCAATCGCATGGCAAATTTTCATCCGCGGGGCAGCGTGCATGCTAGCACCTCGCCGGTGTGCCTTGCCTGTGCGCCGCTATGGATGTGCCGCGACTTTGCCGTATGCTGACGGCTCGTTCCGTACCTGGGAGTGCAGGATGATGCGTGCAGCAGCGCTGGCCGTGATGGCAGCTCTCGCCGGCCTCGCCGGGCCACATGCGCTCGCGGAGGCCAGCGCCCCTGCCGGGCGCTTCGATGGCTATTCCGGTCGCCAGCTCTACGAGCGCTTCTGTGCCAGTTGCCACGGCAGCAGCGGGCTCGGCGACGGGCCGGTGGCCGGCTCGCTCAGGGTGATGGTCCCCGACCTTACGCGTCTCGGCCGCGCCAATGGTGGCGCTTTCCCCGCCGAGCGCGTGCGCAAGGCCATCGATGGCCGCAGCGTCTATCCGGTGCATGGCACCCGCTACATGCCCGTGTGGGGCCAGGAGCTGTCGGTGGAGCAGGGCGGCGACCAGGCGGCCGAGGCCGAGGTGGCCCGGATCACGGACAAGCTGGTGGAGTACCTGCGCTCCATCCAGCAGTAGCAGGCGAGCATCATGTCCGGCACACCCTTCGATTCGGTCCGTGACTACATCGATGCGCTGGAGCGGCGCGGGCGCCTGCTGCGGCTGCCGGCCATGGACCAGGACCGCTACGAGGCCTCCGCCTTCGCCTACCGCCTGATCGAGCGCTTCGGCATCGAGCAGGCGCCGGCGTTCCTCATCGAGCGGGTGAAGACCGGCGGACGCTGGCACGATGGCCCGGTGGTGGCCAACGCCTATGGCCGCTGGCCCGACGAGGCCGTGCTCTTCGGCGTCGATCCGGTCACCGACGACCACCAGCAGATGTACCGGGCAGTGCTCCACGAGCTGGAGTCGCGCCTCGATGGCGCGGGCAACTGGCGCCGCATCGCGCCGGTGGCGGTGGCCGACCCGCGCGAGGCACCCTGCAAGGAGGTGGTGCTGACCGGCGACCAGGTGGACCTGGAGGCCTTTGCCTGGTTGCAGAACAACCCGGCCGACGGTGGACGCTACGTCAACATGGGCTCGGTGTTCATCCAGGACCCGGAGCTCGGGCGCAATGTCGGCACCTACCGCTGCCAGGTGAAGGGCCCGCGCAGGATGGGCGTCAACCCGGAGCCCGGCCAGCATGGCTGGCGCATCCTCATGGCCATGAAGGAGCGCGGCGACCGCTCTGCGCGGGTGGCGGTCGCGGTGGCGCCGGATCCGATGACCTTCTGCGCCAGCAGCACGAAGATGGCGGGCTACCTCGAGGACGAGCTGGAGTTCGCCGGCGGCCTGCGCGGCCGGCCGCTGCCGGTGGTGAAGTGCGAGACCAGCGACATCATGGTCCCCGCCACCTCGGAAATCGTCATCGAGGGCGAGGTCTCGCTCACCGAGTTCGAGGAAGAGGGCCCCTTCGGCGAGATGTACGGCTACCTCGGGCCGAAGAAGCCCGAGAACTTCGTCATGCACATCACCGCCATCACCCACCGGCGCCAGCCCTGGGTGCTGAACTCCTTCGCCGGGCTCACCTGCGACATGCCGCGGTCACCGCAGATTGCATCCAGCTATTTCATGTACCGCAAGCTGATCCCCTCGCTCGTCGGCCTGAACTCGCCGCGGGGCGCCAATGGCGTCATCGTCATCAGCATCGACAAGAAGTTCGCCGGCGAGGGCATCGCCGCCGGCCAGTACCTCGCCGCCAACCCGGGATTGCACAAGGTCGTCATCGTTGTCGACAAGGACCTCGACATCCTCGACCCGAGCCAGGTGCTGCATGCGCTGGGGGCACGCTGGCAGCCTTCGGCGAGCCTGCTCATTCCGCGCACCTCGATGATGATGCCGGACCCGAGCCGGCCGGTCCGCGGCCTGTCGAGCAAGATCGTCATCGATGCCACCCGGCAGTGGCCCGGCGAGGGCGGGCCGAAGAGCTGGGCCCCGCTCAACCGCGACCTGCTGGTGCAGGGTGCACCGGGCGCCTTCGAACTGGTCGACAGCCGCTGGGAGGAATACCTGCAGGGCTGGAAGCCGTAAAGAAGAAGGCCTCCCGGAGGAGGCCTTTTCCCGGTTGCTTGCCGCCTGATCCTAGGGCTTGACCCAGGTGCCGCTCTGGAAGCCGCAGCCGATCTCCAGGCCGGACGGATCCCCGTCGTAGTAGAGCAGCTTGGTCGCGCCCTTGTCGCAGGTGCCCACCAGCTTCTCCACCGGGCAGGCGCCCGCAGCGTGCACGGCATCCTTGTTCTCGTCGGTCTTGCCGAGCTCGGTGCATTTCGCCGCGTCGATCGGCATCTCGCAGACATGGAACGGGCCGGCGAACATGTTCTGCTGGATGTACGTGCAGTGGCCGAGGTCGTCGGCCATGGCGGTGCCCGCGAGCGGACCCGCGGCGAGCAGGGCGATGGCCGCGATCCGGGTCGTCAGTCTCATCATCGTCGTGTTCTCCTGTCGTTGCATTTCGATGCCAGGGCTGCAGGCCCCGGTGGTTGCCCACCGGGGCCTGGTGTCCAGTCAACGCTTCCTGGGCCGCATCACGGCCGATCGCAGTCGGTGCGCTTGAGCACGACGCGACGGTTGAGTGCGCGACCTTCCTTGGTCTTGTTGTCGGCGACGGGCTGGCTCTCGCCGGCACCCGAGGCGGTGAGGCGGCCGGTGGCGATGCCCTTGGCCTGGAGGTAGTCGGCCACGGCCTGGGCACGGCGCTCGGAGAGCTTCTGGTTGTAGGCCTCGGCGCCGGAGCTGTCGGTGTGGCCGACGACGCTGCCGGAGACGAACTTCAGCCGGGTGAGGGTCTCGGCGACCTCGTCGAGGGTCTTGCGGCCCTCGTCGGTGAGTTCGGCGGAATTGAGGGCGAACTGCACCTGGCGGGTGACGTCGCAGGAGCAGCCCTGCGGGCCGACACGGTCACCCTTCGGGGTATCCGGGCACTGGTCGGCGCTGTCGACGACACCGTCGCCGTCGCTGTCGGCCGGCGGCGGAGGAGG
>JAANMW010000392.1_pt1 | contig 51104 bp, 45 predicted proteins | sample 7279671 | NCBI WGS metagenome assembly JAANMW01 (sample SAMN14094541, study PRJNA606508) | bioreactor metagenome | isolation source: A lab-scale SPAN reactor treating ammonium-rich wastewater day 247 | place: Ireland: Galway | collected 2017-09-19 | reverse complement strand
GTATCAATAAGATACAAAGGTGTCATGGTTTTGGTTCATTTCTGGTGGATGTAAGTCGGTCCTCATAAATATCTTTTATGAGTTTTTCAGCGTCAATAGGTTTCTTCCACCTTCCCGCCGATTTTTCAAATGCATCTTTTTTTCTTAGAGAAGGAATTTCGATTATTGTTCTAGTAATTTCCTTTCCTTCCGCAATGTCTAGTTTTTCCATTGGCTCAATTACCCCTTTGGAAAATCTGGCTTTAATTGTTTTTCCCATTTTTAACCTTCTTTTTTAAATTTGAGATCATACTTTCCGTAATGCTTTTGTACATACATAGGTAAGAATTTCTTGTTAGAAGTTGATCTCTATTTCCTGACTCTTAGTCTTCCATCTTTATAAACACAAAATTTCTTTATCAGAGAGGCGTGGGTCTATATCCCTAACACTTTTTGTATCATATCCCTGATTTACGAGCCATTTTTCTATCTTTTTTCCTACCCCTACATCAACTAAGAATTTTAAGTTTTTTTATTCCACCTTTAAGTACCAGTACCAACTTCAAACACTTGTTCTTCACTTACTAATTCAGCCGCATAAAGTAAAACGGCTTGAATATCTTCAGGCTCTAATTCAGGGTAATCTTCAAGCAGTTCCTGTACCGTAATTCCAGCAGCTAATGCCTTCAAGATTTGTTCGACAGTAATTCTTAACCCTCTGATAGTTGGTTTACCAATCATTACTTCTGGATTAATGGTAATTCTATCAAGTAATTGTTTGGAATCCATCTTTCCTTCCTTCTTTCATTGCTTTTTGTGTAAATAGTTTGAGTGCATTTTAACCTTAATTTTAGTTAGTAATTTACCAAATTATATACCCTTTTAGACCGTATTTCACCTTGTTTTCCCATTTTATATAAGATCACTTAAACATTTATATTCTACTGTAGTCAATTGTAATCAAAACGTAGTCAACTCCATCGGAATGAGCAGGAATACACAGGAATCAGCAAGAAATGAATTTATATCATAAGATATTTTACTGCAAAATATTATAGTCATAAGAGACACCCTTCCAGCCACTTATAAAAAATGGTAAAAATGCCCGTTTTCACAACATCATATAGGGGTCAACATCAACCATAGCTTGCACACCTTTTGAAGATTTTAGCATATCTGCAATGCCTTGAAGGGTATGGTGAATGCTATCGTAGTTCTGTGCCTTTAGTAAAAGATGCCACCGGAACATATTATTGATTTTCGTTAGAGGTGTTGGTGATGGTCCGAGGATTTCCAGGCAATTGCCATTCGCTTTTACCATCTCTTTTAATGTATTGGCAACCAGAGATGCTTTCTCCTTCACTTTCTCCTCATTTGGACTCCGGAATACAATCCTGGTTAATTTTCCAAAAGGAGGGTAGTTCAATGGTTTTCTATATCCCAATTCTTTTTCTGCAAATCCATCATAATCGTGTGCAGCAGCATAGGTAATACTGTAATGCTGAGGGTTAAAAGATTGTACTACAACGCGTCCTCCCTTTGGTCCTCTCCCTGTGCGGCCGGCAACTTGTGAGATAAGTTGAAAAGTCCGTTCACTTGCCCGGAAATCGGGCAGGTTGAGTACCGTATCTGCCGAGATTACACCGACTAAGGTGACATTGGGAAAGTCTAACCCTTTTGCTATCATCTGTGTACCGAGTAATATTTGAATTTCTCCCCGTTCAAATGCGGTTAAAGCCTTTTCGTGTGCGCCCCGCACACGCATGGAGTCACTATCCATCCGTATGATTTTATAATGAGGGAATTTCGCTATAATCTCATCCTCAATTTTTTCTGTCCCAAAACCCCGATAGTTTATGTGGCTGGCCAGGCAATCCGGACATGACTCCGGCGGGGTTGCTTCTGCATGACAATAATGGCATAGGGTGATATGTAACTTTTTATGAAAAGTTACAGGAATATCACATTGGTGGCATTTTAATACAAATCCACACCGTTTACAATGGATATATGGTGCAAATCCTCTGCGATTCAGAAACAGGATTACCTGCTCATTCCTTGCCAGGGTCTGGTTCATATAATATTCCAGCCGTTGGGAAATAATACGATACCTTTTGCGTTTACAAACTTCTTCACGCATGTCTACAATCTCGACAGAAGGAAGTTGTCGATCTCCAATTCTCTTGGGAAGAACAATTTTCTCATAATCTCCACATGATGCACGATAATAACTCTCAAGAGAAGGGGTGGCTGATCCCAGTATTACTAAGGCATTTTCATAGGTTGCTCTGAGAATCGCAATATCCCTTGCATGATAGCGCGGAGCGTTTTCCTGCTTATAGGTGTTCTCATGCTCTTCGTCAAGAATAATGAGTCCGATATTTTTTAAAGGGGCAAATATGGACGACCGTGCGCCAATTACGATATCTATCTTATTTTCTTTAATATCATTCCATTGCGAATGATGAAAGGTTCCCAGAAGATGGCTGTGCAGCACAGCTACATGGTTAAACCGCGCCCTTATTCTTTCGATGGTCTGAGAAGTAAGAGATATTTCGGGAACCAGGAATATAACTTTGCGATTTTGTCCAATTACTTTACTCATAGTTTGAAGATAGATTTCTGTCTTTCCACTTCCGGTAATACCATGAAGCAGGATAACACCTGGCATGGGCTGTGTGAGCTTTTTGTTAATTTTATCGAATGCATCCTGCTGTTCCTGGGTGAAAGTTAAATGTTGCTGCAATAAGGCAATATCAACGGGTGGATTTTCTGCCTCCAGGAGTTTTCTTTTCACAATAATAAGGCCTTTTTTCTCCAGTTGGCGAAGGCCCTGCATTTGACAGCCGCTGATACGGCTCAGTTCTTTAGCGCTTATTTCACCTGAGAATTCTCTGAGAATTTCCAACGCCCTGGCCTGTTTCGGCGCACGTGTCTTTATTTCTGAGAGGGTTGTATGGTCAAGCATTGGGATATGATCGGCGCCTTTAATAAAGATATTCCATTTCTCTTTTACCCTGCTCCGTACAACGGGCGGGATAACAGCATATATAGCTTCTCCCCATCCACAGCAATAATGGGATGATAACCATTGAGTGACCTGAAGCATGCCATTATCAATGAGCGGAGCTGTATCCAGCACGCTTATGATATCTTTCATAGTGTAAGGAAGAGGGGTATTAGCAAACCCGACACAAATACCGGTAACTATTTTATTACTAAAAGGTATTTTTACCCGCATACCTGTGGTGAGATTTTCTTTGAGACCCGGAGGTATATTGTAATGAAATACCCTGTTTAGGGGAATATTGATAACTACTTCTGCATATGATGTATCTAACTGCTGATTTGGGGATACGAATTGATTTTTTGATAGCATCAATTGAGTAGACCTATTGTGTAGTTAAACGGGTAAAGGTGGGGATGCTACCATAAATAATGGTACGATGTCAAGGTAGATACTAACGTGAGTTATTTGAAAAGATCGCTCAGTTTTCTACGGAAAGATATGTAAAATATGAGCAGGAATTTGCTTACAATTTATTGAATGATTTTTCCGAATCCAGGGATAAAGAGAATGAAAAATTCCTCTCAAAAATATCAAAATATTTTTCATAAGAGGCTAAAAGTGTATTCCCTTGACATTCGCTAGCCTGTTTTTTATAATCTTGTAAGAGCTTATTTCTCAACGAATTCGGAGGATTTTTACCAAAAATTTTATGGAAAATTTAAATACAGGTTCCAATACTTGCCTCGTTGGATTGCAATGGGGTGACGAGGGCAAGGGTAAAATCGTTGATATACTTACAGAATCATTCGATATAATCGTAAGATACCAGGGAGGCAGCAATGCAGGCCATACCGTTGTTGTAAATAGTGAAAAATTCATATTACATCTCATTCCTTCCGGAATCCTCAGAAAAAACAAATATTGTGTCATTGGTAGTGGCGTAGTCCTGGATCCCCGCCAACTATTAGAAGAAATTGCGGAGTTAAGAGAAAAAAATATTGAGATAAATGATAATCTCCGTATTAGTGAAATAGCACATGTAGTATTTCCTTATCATAAGAAACTGGATGAACTTTCTGAAAGTGAAAAAGGAGATGAAAAGATTGGTACTACCCGCAGGGGAATTGGACCATGCTATACCGATAAAATGGGCCGTAATGGTATACGGGTATCAGATCTTTTCCACCCTGAGCACTTTAAACAGAGACTTAAAAAAGTAGTAGAGGATAAAAATAAGATATTTATTCGCTTGTTTGACGCCGACCCGCTATCATGGAAAGATATTTATGATGAATATTGTGAGTATGCAGAGCAGATGAGACCTTTTGTATGTAATACGGTAACATTTATGGACGATGCCATAAAGGCTAAGAAAAAGATATTATTTGAAGGTGCTCAGGGTTCAATGCTTGATGTAGATTTTGGTACCTATCCCTTTATTACATCATCATCTGTTATTGCAGGAGGTGCATCAACCGGTGTGGGTGTTTGTCCGAAGCAGATTCATAAAATCCTCGGTATAATGAAATCGTATACAACAAGGGTTGGAAGTGGTCCCTTCCCTTCCGAATTAAACGATACATTGGGAGAACACTTAAGGGAAAAAGGCGGCGAGTATGGCGCTACTACAGGCAGACCCCGGCGTTGCGGCTGGTTCGATGCTGTTGCCGTAAAACATGCGGTAATGATAAATGGTGTGGATAGTGCTGTCCTGACAAAGCTGGATGTCTTAGATGAACAAAAGACTATTAAGATATGCGTTGGCTACCGGTTTGGTGATAAGGTATATGATCTGTTTCCAGCAGATCTGGTAGCGCGTCCGGAGTGCCAGCCGGTGTATAAAGAAGTGCCGGGCTGGGAAAAGGATACATCCCGAATGCGTAATATACATGATATTCCGCTTCAGGCAAAAAATTATATACATACCCTTGAAAAGATCTTAGGTATCAGGATTGAAATGCTTTCTGTTGGTCCGGATCGTGGTCAGGTTGTGAGTCTTCTATGATTGAAAATGGATGTTTACCCTCGCATATTGCAATCATTATGGATGGGAACGGACGATGGGCAAGACAGCAGGGATTTGCCAGATTTCGGGGGCATAAACAAGGGGCTGAGTCTGTCCGTGAAATAACACGTGAGTGTTCAAAAAAACAGATAAAGCAGCTTACGCTGTATGCATTTTCTCAGGAAAACTGGAGAAGGCCGCAACGGGAGATTAATCTGTTAATGGGCCTTCTTAAGAATTATCTTGTTAACGAGCGAAAAGAGATTAAAGAGAATAATATACGCTTAACGGCTATTGGCCGGATATATGGATTACCGGAGGATGTACAAAGGGAACTTACCATTTCCATAGAAGAAAGCAAAAATAACACGGGGATGGTTCTTTGTCTTGCGCTTAATTATGGAGGACGTTCTGAGATTGTAGATGCGGCAAAAAATATTGCGGAAAGTGTTAAATTGGGAAAGATAACTACAGAAGAGATCACGGAGGAAATCTTCAAAAAATACTTATATACTTGCGATATGGCCGATCCGGATTTACTGATAAGAACAGGCGGTGAGATGCGAGTAAGCAACTTCCTGTTGTGGGAGATTTCATACACAGAACTTTGGGTTACACCGGTCTGCTGGCCTGATTTTAAGAAAGTACATCTTGAAGAGGCAATTTATGATTATGCGCATCGGGAACGCCGGTTTGGTGGATTGCGGGCGTGAGTACACTTAAGACAAGAATCATACTTGGTATCGTGATGTTTGGAATGTTCTTTGGCATTCTGTGCTTCGATGTAATATTTCATACTGATATAGGATTTGGTTGTCTGGCTATCCTGGCGGGAGCTATTAGTTTATATGAGTTTTACACTATTGCGGGTAAAAGCGGTTTCTCTCCATTCCGGATATCTGGTATTGGCATTGGCGGATGGCTATTTGCAGTATACTGGTTATCCCTGCGCAAAAATACTGGAATTGATCCCTGTTTTTTCAGGCAAGAAGTCCTTATTATACTTATCTTTTGGCTATTTTTACTCCAGGCTATTACTCATGGTACAAAAGATGCTATTAAAAATATTTCAGTAACGATATTTGGTATTTTCTATATATTTTTCCTTTTAAGTTTTGCCATTGCTATACGTCATCTTCACCAGGGTATTTGCATAGTAATTATGGTTTTGTTAATATCTAAATTTGGTGACGCAGGAGGTTATCTTTTAGGCCGAAAGTATGGCAAGCATAAGCTCGTGAAGTCTATCAGTCCAAATAAGACGATCGAAGGCGCCTGTTTCTCCCTTTTATGTAGTGTTCTTATTGCAGTAATTTTTAATCTCATTCCTCAAATTAAGGTAATTGATCTGCCGTGGTCAATCCTGTTTGGAATCGTAATAGGTTGTTCAGCCATATTGGGTGATCTGGCAGAATCCCTTATTAAAAGGGATGTTAATGCGAAAGATGCAAGTAACCTGGTACCTGCCTTTGGTGGTATACTGGATATTATTGACTGTTTACTGGTTAGTATGCCAGTTGCATATTATTTCTTCGTGTTTTTTAAGTTTGTTTCGTATGAACCAAAAGGTTAAAACACAAAATTATTTTACTGATAAGGAGGATTATTAAGAACCATTGACACATCAAAACACCGTTATTGTACAAAATGATACAGAGGCATCTATATTATATGGTAGTCATGACCGATATCTTCGTCTCGTTAGAGACGCTTTTCAGGTGCAATTAGTAGCCCGCCGTGGATTACTGAAACTGGAGGGAGAAAAAGAACAGGTCGATACAAGTAGAGAGGTATTAAATAAATTGCTGGAAATTGTTCGTTCTACGGGAAGATTAGATTTAGAAGATGTGGAACAAGCCATCGTAGATGCAAAGAGTGATGCAGGTGAAGAAACTACCCAGGTTATCGATGTCTTCCTGAAAGGTATTTTTATAAAACCAAAGACGGAAGGTCAGGCGAAATACATAGAAGCCATTAAAAAAAATGATTTGGTTTTTTGTATTGGCCCTGCCGGGACAGGAAAGACATATTTAGCAGTAGCTATGGCCCTTTCTTTTCTAAAAAGCGGACGTATAAGAAGGATCGTACTTGCCAGACCAGCAGTTGAAGCGGGTGAAAAACTTGGATATTTACCTGGCGATATCAAGGCTAAGGTAAATCCGTATTTACGGCCACTCTACGATGCAATAGCAGATATGATGGATGTCGGACACGTTAAAAAATATCTGGAAAGTGATATCATAGAGATTCTGCCGCTTGCTTATATGCGGGGGAGAACACTGAATGACTCTTTTATTATTCTTGATGAAGCACAAAACTGCACCGTGAAGCAAATGAAGACTTTTCTAACGAGACTCGGTATGAGATCAAGGGTTGTTGTAACAGGGGATATTACCCAGGTTGACTTGCCTGCAGGAGAGATGTCTGGCTTAATTGATGTGCAAGAGAGGCTCATGAATATCCAGAATATCTCTTTTGTGTATTTAACCAAATCTGATATTGTCCGTCACAAACTGGTTCAAGACATTGTTGACGCATATGAGATGTAATAGTTACCACTATGATGAAACTGGAAATTATAGACCTGCAGGATCTCTATCCTATCAATAAAAGTTGGGTAAAAAGACTTTTAAAAGCCATTCTGAAAATGGAAGGAAAGAATGCAGAACTTAACATGGTCTTTGTTGATAATAAAAGAATAAAAGAGATTAACAAGGCATTCCTGGGACATAATTATGCTACTGATGTGCTTAGTTTTGCTTATGATGAACCTTTCCTCTCCAGGAATAGTCTGACGCCATATAGTCAGAGTAAAACGAATCACCGTATACCTTCAGGCGAAAAGGAAAAGAATCTTTTATCAGATGATACTATCATAGGTGAAATAATAATCTCTGTTGAAATGGCTAAAAAAATAGCCCAAAAGCACAGATATGCAGTTGAAGGAGAAATTGCCCTTTATCTCATTCACGGATTACTTCACCTGCTTGGATACGATGACAAGCAAAAAAAAGAGGCAAAAGAAATGCATCGAAGAGAAAAAGAATTACTTCTGAATTTTGGCTATAGTATTCCTGTACCTCATTAAAAATTTTTCTATAAAGAAGTTTGTTTTCATAAACTATGTCTGTCTTAAAAACAGAGGCAATTGCACTGGGAAGGACAGATTACAGTAATTCCAGTCAAATAATTACTTTCTATACGCGTGACTACGGAAAGATCCGTGCCCTTGCTAAGGGATTCAAGCGTTCATCGGGAAAGTACAGCTCGAAGGCAATTGATCTTTTAACGTACTATCAAATCCTCTTTATCAGGAAAGAGCATACATCGCTTCATCTCCTTACAGACGCTATTTTACGCGATAATTATCCGTTGTTTCGGAGTAATCTGGATAAATACTATAAGGCTTCGTATATAGCGGAGCTTTTAAATGAATTTACTGAGGAAAGCGATCCCAGTGAACAACTTTTTGATATTTGCTTAAATACATTAATTGGCATATCCGTTGATGAAGATACTACCATACGATTGTTAGCCTTCGAATTGAAAATGTTGAGGATTTTAGGCTATCTGCCAGAATTGGGATATTGTGTAAATTGTAAAAATAGCATTGAGCAAATATCTGAAGTGCATTTTGATGCAAAAGAAGGAGGAGTCTTATGCAGGAAATGCCAGGGAAGATCTAAGAATGGGATTGTTATTCCTACCGGCGCTGTTCTCATTGCCGGCCGGTTAGTGAACTTCACCCTGCAAAGGCTGGAGCGTATCAGAATACAATCATCTATTTGTATTGAAATAGAAAAGATGCTGAGATATTATATCACTTTTGTACTGAATAAGGAGTTAAATTCCTGGAAATACATGAGTCTTTATTAAAGATATTTGTATGAATAAGAGGATGAAACTACACTATATTCTTTCTGTAGTATGCATTGTAAAATGTATAATGGCAACACCTTCCTATGGGAAATGGGTATGGAATAAAGAGACAGGCTGGATGGAATCTCCTTCAACAGCGATTACTACCCTGGAACAACGGTATAGGTATGCGCTTTCTCTTCTCGTAGAACAAAAATACGTTAATGCAGTAAAAGAATTTGAATCTATTATTAAGGCTGAACCTGCCTCTGAATATGCAGAGGTTGCTCAAATAAATATTGGATGGGCCTACTTTCTCAATGGCGATTACAAAAGGGCGCTAAAGGCTTATGAGAAGGTATTGCAGAAATATCCTGGTACGAAAAGGACAAAAGAAATACTTGAAAAAGAATATCAAGTGGGTGTTGCTCAAATGGATACGAATGAAGAGGCAGCTATAGCAGTTTTTGAAAAGATTATCGAAAAGCATCCGCTCGGACCTGTAGCTCCTGATGCACAGGTTAAAATTGCAGATTCTTACTTTAAACTTGGCCAATATGAGGAAGCTCTTGATGCCTATGAGAAATTTTTGGAAAATTATCCGAAAAATGAATGGATTCCTTATGTGCAATATCAAATACCTCTTACAAAAGTGCACCATGAGAAACTGCAGGAGCGTAATTATGGTCTCCTCATCTCTGCGCGAGAGGGTTTTGAAGAATATTTAATCTCAAATCCACACGGTGTGCATGTAGGGGATGCAAAGAGGATGATTGAAGAGATAAGAACTATCGAGGCAGAACGAGAATTCAACATTGGAGATTTTTATTTAAGAGTCAAGAGGCCTGCTTCTGCCGCTATGTACTTTGAGTTTGTGATAAACGATTTTCCCGGTACCATTTGGGCAGAGAGAGCAAGTGAAAGATTAGAATTCCTAAGAATGATAGAAGCTATAAAATAAAAGGGAAATGATACGATAAAATGATTATGGTAAGCTATTTCTTTACGCAAAAATTTTTTATGTTCCCGTTGCCGGTGAAGCCAAACGTTATTTTAAACTCCTGTAAGATATCCATGTATTCCATTGCCTTATTGTTACTGTTTGTTATTCCGATGGGAGGATGCGGTTATTCGTCAAAATCGTTACTCCGTTCCAATGTTCGGAGTGTCTATATTCCAATCTTTGATAATGATACCTTCCGCAGAGGATTTGAGTTTGATCTTACGAAGGCCATACGTGATCAAATACTAATGAGAACTCCCCTGAATATCGTAAATAAAGATGAGGCAGATTCTGTCTTGTTTGGAAAGATTACGAATGTGTATGAGAATGTATTAATCGAAGATACGAGGGATAATATAGTCGAGAGCAGGGTTACTATCGGATTAGAAATCCGGTGGGTTGATAAGAGGACAGGAAGGGTTATTGTTGAGCGAAAAAATATCCACGCACCGGCAGAATTTATTGTTCGTAGAAATGAAACACTTACTTCTGCAAGTAATGAAGCGTTTGTGAGAGTTGCCCGGAGTGTTGTGGAAGCGATGCAAGAGGATTGGTAATAATGCGGGAGGTAGCTATTTTAAATATTCCGAGAATAGTTGGATATAGTTATTTAGAGGGAGTAACATGCGAAATACAAAACACGAATAAGGCAGGTAAAGATAAACAACAACCAGAACAGAATGAGTCTTATGTGTTGAAGTTTGATCGTCTCTCTCCCCATGCATATAAATTGCTAAAAAGCAAATCATTATGCAATAACTCCACGTCCCTGTTTGACCACTCAAACAAACTATTATATATTACCCGCAGACAGCTTGAGTATATTATGTCTTGCGATACAGAACAATCAGATGAATCAATTGAACATGCTATCGTGGATACTATTGATAATTTTAAAAAAGAATTCTTCGATATATCGCATCCTCATGGTATGTTACATCTTGGCAATAAAACACACGTTATGGGAATTCTCAACGTAACCCCAGATTCATTCTATGATGGTAAACGGTATACTATGCTGCAAGATGCGATTAGCCGTGCGCATAAAATGGTGGAAGAAGGGGCTGATATTATCGATGTTGGCGGTGAATCCACAAGACCCGGCGCCGATCCTCTCTCAGTGGCAGAAGAAATAAAAAGGGTAATCCCCGTTATAAAAGAATTATCAAAACAAATCCGTAAACCTATTTCTATCGATACCTATAAAGCAAAAGTTGCCGAGAAAGCAATTCATGCAGGGGCATCAATGATAAACGATATCGGCGGGTTGTTGAAGGATAAACAGATGGCAAAGATTGCTGCTGAAGCAAAAGTGCCCGTTGTCATTATGCATAAAAAGGGAACACCGAAGACTATGCAAAAATATCCCATACGGAAAAATTTATTATCGGAAATACTGTCGTATCTGAGGAGATCTGTTACTCTTGCAATTGATGCTGGAATAGAGAGGGATAAAATCATCTTAGATCCGGGTATTGGCTTCGGTAAGACATTGGAACACAATCTGGAGATATTGAAAAGGTTAAGAGAATTAAAAAGTATGGGATTGCCGCTCCTGGTTGGCACATCAAGAAAGAGGTTTATCGGTGCTGTTTTGAATGTTTCAGCTCAGGAAAGTTTATACGGAACACTTGCAACCCTGGCGGTCGCAGTTATGAACGGTGCCCACATTGTACGAGTGCATGATGTACATGAAGCTGTTCAAATAGTAACCATGTGTGATGCAATGAGAAATGTAAAAAATAAAACGTAATCCATCAAAACATCGATAAAGGTTTTCCATGCCTGGAAAAATAGTTGAATTGTTTGAAAATGTAAACGTCTGGATGGTAGGAAGGTCGCTTGGCGAGATATTTCTTATCTATATGGTAGTTTATGTTGTCCTGAGAATTATGCAGGGAACACGGGGTACAAGTGTGCTCAGGGGTTTGGCATTCATCATCGTCATGATTTCTGTTGGTGTACTATTTTTTGTCAGAAAATTACAACTCTATACAATCGATTGGCTTATAACAGAATTTGTCCCTGTATTCATCATTCCCATAATTATCCTTTTCCAGCCTGAATTCCGGCGAGCGCTGTTGCGGCTCGGTCAAAATCCCGTTTTCAAGGTATTTTTAAAACCAGGATACCAGGTAACGAACGAAATTATAAAGGCTATTGAGATTTTGTCTAAAGATAAAATTGGCGCATTAATTGCCATTGAAAGGGAAGTTGGCCTGGATAATTTTGTGGAAACGGGGACGAAGTTAAATGCAGATGTCTCGAGTGAATTAATACGTACTATATTTTGGTCTGGCTCGCCTTTACATGACGGGGCAATTATTATTCAGGAACAAAAGATAAGCGCCGCAGGCTGTTTACTTCCCCTTACCGAAAACACAGAATTATCGAAGAGCCTCGGTACTCGCCATAGGGCGGGCATAGGGCTTACCGAAGAGACCGATGCTATTGTTATTATTGTATCAGAAGAAACAGGTACGATCTCAACTGGGTTCAAAGGGGGGCTAAATCGGGGTAACGATGTAAAAGGGTTAAAGAAAATTCTCGATGAGCTATTTACCGAAAGATTTGGCGCCGCCAGGAGTGCTCAGGAATGATCAAAAAGATAATTACCGGTAATATTCTTACCAAGCTTATGGCTCTTGTTATGGCGGTTGCCCTTTGGCTTTATGCAATTAACCGGCATACAGGAGATGTAACAGAGGTAGTAAAACTGAACATCCTTGTTCCTGATGGCGTTGCGATAGTTGAACAAGGTGCAGAGGAGATTACTATACATCTTCGCGGTCCACAGAATATTATTGATGGTCTAACGAGCATGATAAAGGAACAAAAAATTCAGGCAACCTATACTATAGAGGAATCCCGTACCAAAATCGAAGACCAGGAGAAACAGACGATTCTTATATCACGGGAACATCTGAATATACCAAATGATGTTAAATTAATGGGTTTATATCCTGATAAAGTCGATGTAGTACTGAGCAAACTCCAACAGAAGAGATTAAAAGTCAATGTACAAAAGAAAGGCGAGCCTGCTATCGGATATAGTGTTGCGAATGAATTCGTATTTCCTTCTGAAATAGAAGTGACAGGGCCTCTTAACACATTAAAGGAGGCTTCTTCTATCAATACGGTTCCGATTGATATTGATGGGATTACGATAGAGCAAAATCGTACATTTCCATGGAGGATCGGAATTGATAAGAAAATAACAGTCACGAGGGGTGATAAGAATATTTCAGTGCCTGTCGAGTGTAAAGAGGATGTAAGGGTATGGTTGCAGATCGTGGAACAGCAAGATACAAAATTTTTTGAGAAGATAAAGATTAAAGTAATGAGTCCGGCAGATTATCCTTATGAGATTAAATTACAGGACGAATTTACGAATATAAAAGTAAAAGGTCCTAAACTTGTATTGGATAAACTGAACAATGAAAATATTTTGTTATATATAGACGTTACCTCTTTAAAACCACCAGGGCCTTATAAACAACCAATAAAATATGTTCTGCCTAAAAATGTTGAACTTTTTGATAAATTACCAGAGGCGCATTTAGACATTCGGGAAACTGTTCGTTAATCAGAGGGAAAAAAGATGAAGTTAGGGGTAAATATAGACCATATTGCTACCATTCGACAGGCGCGAAAGACGTTTGAGCCTGATCCGGTAACCGCAGCATCACTTGCGACTCTTGGGGGTGCAGATATCATTACTGTCCATCTAAGAGAAGACCGGAGGCATATACAGGACCGCGATGTGAGATTACTCAAAGAGATGGTGTTTACGAAATTGAATCTTGAGATGGCTGCTGCACGCGATATAGTAGACATTGCAGTTGAAATAAAACCAGATCAGGTTACTCTTGTTCCTGAGAGAAGACAGGAGATTACAACGGAAGGTGGATTAGACGTTGTGTCTCAAAAAGAAACACTGGCGGAGGTTATCAAGAGACTGAAGAACGCCGGCATATTGGTCAGCCTTTTTATCGACCCGGAAGAAAGTCAGATATCCGTATCAAGAGATGTGGGTGCACAGTATATCGAATTGCATACAGGAAATTATGCCCTTGCAAGGGATGATGTATCAAGGGGTAAAATGATTGAGAAACTTCAGATGGGGCTAAAGACCGCTCAAAAGCTAGGCTTACAGGTAAATGCAGGGCATGGACTAACATATCATAATACTGGTCTCATCGTAGAATCTTTAGACGTTGAGGAACTGCATATTGGCCATAGTATCATATCACGTTCAGTCTTCGTAGGAATTCAGAAGGCTGTCTCTGAGATGAAAGAGCTCATTATCAGGCATTCTTCACAGAAACAACAATCCAATAGAAAGGATGACTATTAAGGAGCTTAGAGTAAAAGATATAAAAGTATATAAATCATGATAAGATTCGGTTTTATTTTTGGATTACTATAGGTTTTTGAAAAATAACCCTATAGGGATATATGCGCTACCTTAAGAGGTAAAATACATCTTACCTTGTGACTATAACCGCACCTCCCAGGTTGAACACGGACAAACAAGTTTGTCCGTGCCACCCCATAACTCGTAACACGATAGTCTTTTGAAAAACAACCCCATAGGGGTGAAATGTTTATAGAAATTTCTGTTCAGCAACAGATCTAGATAAAGATATATTGCTTTCACCTGTTGTTTTCAGAACATATCCGGGGAATTGTATCAATTCATTATCCTTCTGGAATAAAGTCTGTGTACCGGGAATTTTTATTGACAATTTATTTTACTAAAGTTAGTATGTGATCACTTACATACCATAAAGATTAAAAAAATAAGTTTGTTTATGAAAACAAAGGATAGAATTCTAAAAACCGGATTAAAACTCTTTTCTAAAAAGGGCTATCTTGGTGCAACGACAAAGGAAATAGCAAAAACGGCTGGTATTGCAGAGATTACTCTCTTCAGACATTTTCCTTCAAAGGAAAGACTCTTTGAAGAAGTGATAAATACCTATTCATTTCTTCCGGCTCTAAAGGGACTTCTCCCGGAAATTGCAGAGTTATCATACGAAGAGGGATTGCGGATAATTGCAAAAAGATTTCTAGACTCACTTACCATAAGAAAAGGTTTAATACAAATAATGCACTCAGAAATACACCGGTATAGTGAAAAAATCCACAGGATTTACCATTCCATTATTGACGAAGTATTTAAAACCCTCGCGTCCTATTTTGCTGAAATGCAAAAAAAAGGAGTCTTGAAAGCTTTTGATACAGAATTAGGTGCAAGGGCATTCCTTGGAATGTTCTTTTCATATTTTGATGCAGAGAATTTCTTAATGCTGAAAAAATACCGGCGCACTGATACGGAAACCACTATCAAAGAATTTGTGATGATATTTGCCGAAGGGACAAAAAAATGAAACCATTCCTCGTCACAAAATTCTGTTTCGTTTTAGGATGTACGGCCGTTGTTGCTGCTTGTTCCCCTGGAACAATGGAAAAAGCCGGGATACCGAATGGTGTGCCAGTTACCGCAGCCATTGCAGTACAAAAAGACGTTCCTGTTCAAATGTCCGCTATTGGAAATGTAGAGGCTTATTCTACGGTATCGGTCAAAACACAAGTCGAAGGGGAACTGTTGCGTGTCTGTTTTCAGGAAGGTCAGGAAGTAGAAAAAGGAGATCTTCTTTTCATCATTGATCCCCGCCCTTTTAAAGCATTACAGAGACAGTTTGAGGCCAATTTGGCAAGAGATAGCGCTCTGATGAATAAGGCAGAGACTGATGCCGGTCGCTATGAGGAACTATTCAAAAATGGTATTGTCTCCCAACAAGAATATGATCAATATCGTACTAATTTTGAAGCCCTGAAGGAGACCGTTAGAGCTGATGCTGCTGCCGTAGTAAATGCTAAACTACAGGTAGGGTACTGCTATATCCGCTCCCCGATTAATGGGCGGGTTGGAAAGCTCTTCGTCAACCAGGGTAACGTTGTTAAAGCCAATGATACCGTATTGGTAACTATTAACCAAACGAAGCCAATATACGTTACTTTCCACTTACCAGAGCAGAAATTATTGAAAATTCGGAAATACATGGCTCTGGGAAATGTGAAGGTAGAAGCAATTCTTCCTCAAAATGAAATAAAACCAGTCATTGGAGAGTTAACCTTCATAAACAACGAAGTAAATAATTCTGCAGGAACTATTTTCCTGAGAGCGGTCTTTGCTAATACGGAAGAGTTCCTTTGGCCAAAGCAGTTTGTTCATGTTGCAATAACACTTACCATGCAACGCAATGCGGTGGTTGTTCCCGCACAAGCGATTCAAACAGGACAAGAGGGTAAATATGTCTTTATTATCAAGTCCGACCTTACTATAGAATATCGCCCCGTTATTCCGGGGACTGGTTTTGATCAGGAAATCATCGTTGTAAAAGGGGTTCAGCCAGGCGAGAAAGTAGTAACGAACGGGCAACTTCAACTTACTTCTGGTAGCAAAGTTGAAATAAAAAACGACTCGGGGCGCTGGGCTCAAAAGGCCTCTGGTTTGAATGATCAGGAAATGGTAACGTATGAGTAATCTTGCAGGCAAAACCAGGATATGAACGCATGAATATCTCGGAACCATTCATTCGTCGTCCTGTCATGACAACGGTTGTCATGATAGGGGTACTCCTCGCGGGCATTATAGGGTATAGGATTCTACCCGTAAGCGATCTTCCCAATGTTGACTTTCCGACACTCCTGATCAGTGCAAATCTTCCCGGGTCGAGTTCTGAGACAATGGCTTCTTCCGTTGCTACCCCCCTGGAGCGGCAATTTTCTACCATAGAAGGTCTCGATTCTATGACATCTGTCAGTTCCTTAGGAAATACTCAAATCACGCTCCAGTTTGATTTGAACCGGGATATTGATGCTGCTGCCCAGGATGTTCAGACTGCGATTACTCAGGCTACACCGTTCCTGCCCCGGGATATGCCGCAACCTCCGACGTATGAAAAGGTAAATCCTGCTGATCAACCTATCCTGTTCATTGCTTTAACTTCCCGTACACTCCCTCTTTGGGAGTTGAATGATTATGCAGATACACTCATGGCTCAGAGTATTTCTATGATCAGTGGGGTAGCACAGGTACAGATTTTCGGACCTCAGAAGTATGCTGTTCGTGTTCAACTTAATCCGCACTTACTTGCAAGCCGGGGAATTGGAATTGATGAAGTAGAAGAATCTCTCCGGAATGAAAATATCAATTTGCCTACAGGGTCTCTGTATGGACCACAGAAAGCATTTACTATTCTGGCTACCGGACAGTTATTCAAAGCCGATTCCTATCGTTCCATCATTACTGCTTATCGTAACGGTTCTCCGGTATATCTTGAAGAATTGGGAAAGGTTATTGACAGCGTCGAAAACGATAAAGCAGCAGCCTGGTATACAAATCAGGATGGAAGTCAACGGGCTATTGTTCTTGCGATACGGCGTCAGCCAGGAACGAATACTGTTGCAGTAGCAAAAGCTGTCAAAGAACTGTTACCTGTCTTTGAATCGTATCTTCCACCTTCGGCCAAGTTACATATTCTTTATGACCGGTCAGAATCGACCCGTGAATCAATTTACGAAGTCAAATCTACTATGGTATTGACCTTAGCTTTAGTCATTATGGCTATATTTCTTTTCCTGCGTAATCTCTCAGCCACGGTAATTCCCAGCCTGGCGCTCCCCTTATCTATTGTGGGCACCTTTGCAGCTATGTATCTGCTAGGCTACAGCATAGATAACCTTTCCCTTGTTGCCCTTATTCTTGCTATTGGGTTTGTCGTAGATGATGCCATAGTCATGCTTGAAAATATCGTTCGGCATATGGAGATGGGAAAGAAACCTCTTCAGGCAGCACTCCATGGCTCAAAAGAGATAGGTTTTACTATCTTATCCATGACACTTTCACTTACCGCTGTGTTTATTCCGGTACTCTTTATGGGAGGGGTTGTTGGGAGATTATTTCGCGAGTTTGCCGTAACGATCTGTGTGGCAATTTTGATTTCTGGCTTTGTTTCTTTAACCCTTACTCCTATGCTTTGCAGTCGCTTTTTACGCCCGTTGAAAGAGAAAAAATACGGACGTTTTTATATGATCACTGAGCGTTTGTTTGATGGTATGCTTAAGATTTATGAGTGGAGTCTCAGGAGGGTTTTAAACCACCGGTTAGCTGTTATGGTTATTTTTGGCATCATATTTCTTGCTACAGGTTATCTTTTTACCGCGATACCAAAAGGATTTCTTCCTAATGAGGATCAAGGTACGATCTTTACTATTACCGAAGCACAACAGGGAACCTCTTTTGATAAGATGGTACAGCTTCAACAAAATGTTGCTGATATTATTCAAAAAGACCCGAATGTCAAGAGCTTCTATTCAAGTGTTGGTAGTTCTGGTATAACTGCCAGTCCCAACCAGGGCGCTATGTTTATCCATTTAAAACCTCGCCCGGAGCGTCGCCTGAGTTCTGAAGAAGTAATCGAACAATTACGCTCAAAACTGACTGCGATCCCTGACATCAGAGTTTTTATGCAGGATCCTCCTGAGATTCGCATAGGAGGCCAAATGACAAAAAGCCTTTATCAATTTACCTTACAGAGTCCCAATATAGAAGATCTTTATCATTATGCTTCAATTCTGGAAGTTAAAATGCGTGAATTGCCGATATTACAGGACGTTACCAGCGATCTGCAGATGAACAATCCCCAGATAAATGTTACGATTCACCGGGATAAGGCCTCAACCCTTGGTGTAACGGCAAAACGGATTGAGAATACGCTTTATTGCTCTTATGGTAATCGATGGGTCTCGACTATCTATGCGCCAAATGATCAATATAAGGTTATTATGGAATTGGAGCCACAATATCAGACGGACCCCAGCGCCTTGTCCATGCTCTATGTGAATTCTTCGAATGGTTATTCAGTTCCTTTACATACCGTTGCAACGCTGACAGAGAATCTGGGGCCACAGACAATTAATCACTCAGGACAGTTTCCCTCTGTTACGATCTCATTTAACCTTAAATCAGGGATCTCGCTGGGTGAAGCTGTAGCAGAGGTAGACAAGCTTGCACATGAGCTATTGCCTCCCGCTATGAAGACCAGCTTTCAAGGCGCCGCACAAGAGTTTCAATCATCATTAAAAGGTTTGGGAATCCTGCTTCTTTTTGCTATTGCGGTTATTTATATGGTACTCAGTATCCTTTATGAGAACTTTATCCATCCAATAACCATTTTATCAGGACTTCCCTCCGCAGGATTTGGAGCACTCCTGACATTGTTTGTTTTCGGTATTGATCTGGACGTTTATGCTTTTGTGGGCCTCATTATGCTGATAGGCATCGTCAAGAAGAATGCCATTATGCAGATTGATTTTGCTTTGGAAGCCCAGAGGCAGGGGGGCAAAACCCCCTTAGATGCAATCTATCAGGGTTGCGTTGTCCGGTTCCGCCCGATTATGATGACGACCCTGGCTGCTTTTTTGGGTGCTTTACCCCTTGCGGTAGGCTTTGGTACAGGAGGAGAGGCCCGTCGTTCATTAGGCATTGTCATGGTAGGAGGTCTGCTCTTTTCACAAATTATCACACTCTATCTTACCCCTGTTTTTTATACGTATATGGATACATTTCAGGAAAAAATCCGAAAATTCTCACAACGCTTATCGTATAAAAAGGAGATAAGCCCTGGATGTGCTGAAAAAGCAAAGTAATATTTTATGAGATGCAGGACAAGACTTGAATAAGTGATGTTTTATGTTATAGTATTACGAAATGGTCAAAAGATTTTTTTATTGAAAAATCTTGTCCTTGCATGGGATGTGTAAGGAGGGAACGTATTTGATTTCAGATGGAATAAAGGAGAATAAGTATGTTTGAGGGTTCCTTTGTAGCATTAGTCACACCATTTAAAAATGGAGAAGTTGACTATAAAAAACTAAAAGAACTCATTGAGTACCATATTGAGAATGGGACAAATGGGATTGTCCCCTGTGGCACGACGGGTGAGTCTGCAACCCTTTCATTTGATGAACACGAACGGATAATTGGCGAGGTTGTCAGCATGGCGGCAGGGAGAATCATCGTTCTGGCAGGAACCGGTTCAAACAATAGCAGGGAAGCGTTACGCCTGACAAAGCATGCTAAAAAATCGGGTGCGCATGGGGCATTGCTCATTACTCCTTACTATAATAAACCCACACCAGAGGGGCTTTACCGGCATTACAAATTGATTGCAGAAGAGGTCGATATTCCTATTGTAATATATAATGTCCCTTCCCGAACTGGTATATCCATTCTGCCAGAGACCGTAGCAAAACTTTCCGAAATGAAAAATATTGTTGGAATAAAAGAAGCGAGCGGAAATATTGATCAGACAACTCAGATACTGCAATGGTGTAATATCACAGTTCTTTCAGGGGACGATTCTCTTACCTTGCCTATTATGTCAGTTGGAGGGAAGGGGGTAATATCGGTAGCAGCCAATATTGTTCCTGCGGATGTAGCCGCATTGACCCGTCATTGTTTAGAAGGCAATTTTGACGCAGCGAGGAAGTGCCATCATAAACTTTTTCCGCTTTCAAAAGGCATGTTTATAGAAACAAATCCTATTCCGGTAAAAACTGCTATGAGATTGTTGGGAAGAATAAATGGTGAGATGCGTTTACCGCTTTGCGATATGACTCAGGAGCATGAGAGCCAGTTAGTGGGTATTCTGAAAAAATACGGTTTAATGTCTACGGTTTGATTTCCTCGTTGAGCGATATAACAAGCAAAACGAATAGGGAAAGATAAGAATACATAAATTTGACGTATCGGTAGGGGTTGAAGATTTTTAGTCTTTACGCTGAACGTTTTATCCAAAAAGTTGCCAATGGCTTCCTCATTGAACGTATAGAAGTTTCAATCCTGTAGGGCAACCCTAAAGCCTCGCCCTACATCAACTCTGTTTTGTTCACGAGTAGGGATAGATTTATAACGTGCTCCTACTGCCAAAGGTAGCTTAATTTAAGACACGGAAAAGGAGTTTATTTTGGTAGATAAAAAGAAGATTATAGAATCTATCCGTTTGTTCATCGAGGGTATTGGTGAAGATCCTGCTCGTGAGGGTCTTAGGGAGACACCGGAAAGAGTTGCCGATATGTGTGAAGAGATATTTGCAGGCATTGGAATAGATTCACATGCAGAGATAAAGGTATTAAAATCTGAAAAGTACGATGAGATCGTACTTTTAAAGGATATTCCCTTTTACTCAATATGTGAACATCACCTTCTCCCGTTTAGTGGCGTCGCACATGTAGCCTATATTCCGCAAGGAAACAGAGTAACAGGGATTAGTAAACTGGCAAGGGTTGTTGAAATAGAGGCAAAGCGCTTGCAAGTTCAGGAAAGACTCACCACAGACATAGCAGAGTCCATCATGAAGGCATTGCGCCCCAAAGGCGTACTCGTCATTATCGAGGCCGGGCATCTTTGCATGACTATGAGGGGCATTAAGAAACCGGGTACAACAGTACACACATCTGTTGTGCGTGGTATTTTCCGGGATAATCCTGCTACTCGTGCAGAAGCTATGGCACTTATTAAAGGACATTAACTCAAATACCCATGATAAAAAAAATTACCAAAGACAGGAATCCTTACCGTAAAATATTCTTTTTAGCCAGTACCTTATTTCTGATTTTATCTTATGGCGCTTTTTCCTTTGGCGAAGAAGATCAAACGACGGTACAGATACCTTCTGCAATATCACCGGAAAATACTATAGAAATAGTTGCAAATCTAAAGTCTCTTAGTCTTGGTGTAAGAGAAAGTATTCTTTATGCATTGCGCAATAATTTTGATATCGAATTATCAAGATTGAATTCAGACTTAAGTGATTATGATATTACTATAGAAAAAGCAAGGTACGACCCTGTCATGGCGTTAACCGGTACTATTGAAAATAATGATACCCCGATTAATAGTCAATTGGTTGGCGGCTTTGGAACAACAGCCTTTACTCCTTTTATTCAACGGGGAAGAACAGCGAACGCCGTGATTCAATCTCTCATCCCTACAGGTGCAACCCTGGCTTTAGAGTATAACATATTTAGAGATTTTGTCGATCCCAACCGTTTCCGGTTCTTAAATCCATCCGTTACCAACTTCCTTGAGGCAAGGATTACACAACCTTTATTAAAAGGCGCTGGCTGGTTTTATAACAGGAGCCTTATTTATATCGCCCGAAATAATAAAAAGATTTCCCTTGCTCAATTTAAAACTACGGCAATAGAGGTCTCTAATTCTATTCAGGAAGCATATTGGAATTTTGTTAAGGCATTGGAGGATTTAAAAGTAGCACAAAAATCTCTGGAACGTGCAGAAGATTTATTGAGAAAGAATAAAATACAAGTAGAAGCGGGTACCCTTGCACCAATTGAGATTATCGATGCAGAAGCCGGGGTAGCATCGAGGGTTGAGGCAGTAATTTCTGCGGAGAATGCTATTAAGGATAGTGAAGACGAACTCAAAAGAATTATGAATCTGGAAAATAACGAGATTATTTCGGATGCTACTATTATTCCTATTGACGAGCCAGGTTTTGAGCCGAAAAAAATTGAATTAAAGGATGCGATTAAGACAGCTATGGAGAGGCGTCCTGAATTATATGAACTTCAACTCAGGGTTGAAAATGCAGGTATGCAGACCAGAAGACGAAAGAACGAATTATATCCACAATTAGATTTTACCGGAGGAGTGCGATACACAGGTCTTGGGGAGGATGTAGATGATGCCAATTCTTCCGCAGTCTCTGAGGACTTTCAGGGTGAATTTTTTGGACTTTCCCTGTCAATTCCTATTGGGAACCGGTCAGCGAGGAGCGAATATAATAAATCAAAAATCGAGAAACGACAAGCTCACATGAATGTTAAAAAAAAGGAATTAGATATTGTCGTAGAGGTGCGGGAGGCCGTTCGGGATGTGATAACAAATAGAGGACGGGTTAATGCTACAAGGAAATCCAGGGAATTGGCGCAAGAGAGGTTAGAATCTGAAGAGAAGAAATTTAGTGTGGGCAGAACAACAAGTCTGGAAGTATTACGTGCGCAGGAAGATTTGGCAACTGCGGAAGGTAATGCGGCAAAAGCAATTGTCGACTATGAGATATCTCTCGGTAATTTAGAAAAGGCTAAAGGAACGATCCTCGATGCTTATAATATCATGTTGGAAGAAGAAATTATGTAAATCTCATCAGGGAGATTATCCTGTATTATACTGTTCGGTTTCAATTATTGATTACTATAGTAGTAGGATGAGCACTATTCCACACCTATATGACTACTACGGCCCTTTAAAAAACTTTTTTGTCAGCTTCACAATGATAATTAATATAGTAGTCCAGATATACCGTTCATCGTGCAATGGTGACGTGTCACGCTTTTGTGACGGCACACTTTTGTGATATGGCACACTTCTGATTTATCCAGTAGTAATCTGTCCCCTACCTCTACCATACTGAAACTTATCCCAAAACCCATTGCTGCATCCAAAACTCCTTATAAATACTGGAATTTCGAATGCCCGTAGATGCTAAATTGTGGTTTAGGATGGCTTTTAGTCTAATTTTATTTCCATAATACTGACAAATAGAACTTTTTATTCTATCGTGGTATATTTTTTGAAGGTAAATCTTTAAATTATATTAATCTAAACGAAAATGGCAGAAAAGTAAAATATTTGTATTCTGTACAATAAGGCATATTTCTTCGTGAGCAGCTTTTCTTATAGAATATAAAGCATTTTACCGGTGTAAGAATTCTTTGTTGTACTATTTAAGATCACGCCAACCACAATTTGTACATGCTTCACCCTTAAGTGAACGATAACATTACTATTGGGTGTCTTCTCTATACAGAGTTTAAAATCCGGTGCCATCAATACAATAATAGAAAACTTACCCTTTACGGAGATAGTATCTTTACTCTCTTGCTTTTACAATTGAGAGAAGCGCTTGAGCTGGATTTTATAGAAATTTTTTTCTGCGGGTTATGGCGAATTATGATAAGTAACAGGCTGAAAATAAAAAAATCCCAGAGGGTTGAAAGATGAATGAAAATGATGATTTGAATCGTGGTACGGTAATTTCGGTTCGGGGAAGTGTAATTGATGCGCACTTTCCCTACCAGCTTCCTGCGATTCGAAACCAGCTGAGAGCCGGAGATCACGGTAAGATTGTAATCGAAGTTATAATCCATCTTGATTCCGAAACAATTCGGGGAATTGCTTTGACGCCAACACAAGGGTTATTTCGTGGCGCTCCTGTAGCGGATTTAGGTCAACCTCTTAAAGTTCCCGTAGGAAAGCAACTATTATCAAGAATTTTTAACGTATTCGGAGAGACAATTGATAAAAAAGAGGAACTTCAGGGAATAGAGTGGCGCTCTATTAACCAGAGACCCGTACCTTTATCTCAACGGATAGTTACTTCGAGACTTTTTGAAACGGGAATTAAAGTAATAGATGTTCTCTCTCCTCTGGAGATGGGTGGAAAGGCTGGTTTGTTTGGAGGGGCTGGTGTTGGTAAAACAGTCTTAATCATGGAGATGATCAATAATATGGCTAAGCAGTATCAGGGAATTAGTATATTCTGCGGGATTGGTGAACGTTGCCGTGAAGGAGAGGAGATTTATCGGGAAATACAGGAGGTGGGGGTATTGGATAATGCAATTCTTATCTTTGGACAAATGAATGAGCCGCCAGGCGCTCGATTTAGAGTTGGGCATGCTGCTTTAACTATGGCGGAGTATTTTCGGGACGAAGAAGGTAAGGATATATTACTTCTTATTGATAACGTCTTTCGTTTTATTCAGGCAGGGGCAGAGGTTTCTGGTCTTGTAGGGCATATTCCTTCCCGTGTTGGATATCAACCGACATTGGGAACTGAGCTTGCCGAGCTGGAGGAGAGGATTTCCAGTACCAACAGAGGTGCTATTACCTCGGTTCAGGCTGTATATGTTCCGGCTGATGATTTTACCGACCCTGCAGCAGTGCACACGTTTGGCCATCTGTCCACTTCGGTAGTATTATCCCGGAAAAGAGCTGGTCAGGGTCTTTATCCTGCAATCGATCCACTTCAGTCCAGCTCAAATATGTTGACGCCGAATATTGTCGGAAACAAGCACTACACGATAGCCCAGGGAGTTAGGCAGAATCTGGAAGAGTATGAGGAATTAAAAGATATCATTGCCATGCTGGGATTAGAGGAGCTATCGCAAACCGAGCAGAAAACGGTGAACCGAGCCAGAAGATTAGAAAGATTTTTAACCCAACCATTTTTTACGACAGAGCAATTCACCGGTCGCAAAGGTAAGATGGTGAGCTTAGAAAATGCCCTTGAGGGTTGTGAGCGTATTTTGAATGATGAGTTTGCCGGCTATCCCGAAGAATCATTATATATGATTGGAAAAATAAGCGAAGCAAAAAAATCTTGAAACTGAAAATCTTATTACCAGCAGAAATTTTTATTGATCAGGAAGTAACCAAGGTAACTGCTGAAGCCGAAAACGGTTGCTTTTGCCTTTTACCGCGGCATGTCGATTTTGTGACAGCGCTTGTTCCGGGTCTTTTATCATTTGTATCTAAGGCAGGGAAAGAAGAGTTCATTGCTGTTGATGAAGGAATCCTTATTAAGGCAGGCCCTGAAGTTCTCGTCTCTACGAGAAATGCAATAGGAGGGCTTGATCTAGGAACATTACGGCGAACAATAGAAGGACAATTTGAGGCGTTAAGTGACCAGGAAAAGAAGGCGCGTTCAGTTTTAGCAAATATAGAGGCCAGCTTTGTCCGGCGTTTTCTTAAATTGAAATAGCATGGTTAAGAATAAAAAAGAAAAATATAGCCACGGAGAAGAATTTAGCAAAAAGGTAGGAATAAAAGAATCGCGCAGGATAAAGGCCCGGCAGAAGAAAGGGTTTAGTATTCTCTATGGATTAAGTATGTTTGGTATGGTTGGTTGGTCGGTAACTATTCCAACCATAATTCTTACCCTAATCGGAATCTGGCTGGATAGAAAGTGGCCTGGCAGATTTTCATGGACCCTTACGCTCATTGTCATGGGAGTAATCCTTGGATGTCTGAATGCATGGTATTGGGTAAGAAAGGAGAGCCGGGGCGATTGAGTTTATATAGATAACGTTATCATAATTATGGTATATCCTGATTTAACATTGAGGAATTTCAATTATGTAGGGCAATCCTTTAGGGTTGTCTGGCAAGGCTAAAGCCTCGCCCTGCATATGATCTATGTAACTGCAGAGTGAGAGAACAATGACCAGAGGGTGTTTCTATTTAAGTTACTTATAGATGGTATTGTAAACCTAATGCAACGTTTAGAAAATCCAAACAGTGGCTCTTATTTCGATCTGCTTGTTTTGCTTTGCTCGTTCCCAAACCATGTCTTCATGAAAATGGGAATGAGTTTAGGATTAAGCAGAAAAATCTCTGTCAAAGACAGCCTCTTAAAAGTGTAGAAAATGTAAAGAAGGCACAGGTATGGCAAATGATATTATTTTTATCGTATTGTCTCTTGCCAATGGTATTGGACTGAGCATACTGTATTTTGGAGGTCTTTGGTTAACGGTACAGGTTCTCCCTGTATCGGGTCGCCCTGCATTTTTTATGGCAGGTAGTTTTCTTATGCGTATTGCAGCTATCTTGTGTGGTCTTTATGTTATTATTCCTCATGGTGAATGGAAATCTTTCTTGGCTTTCATGCTGGGGTTTCTTTTCATGCGGATTGTTTTGATCCAACGATTACAATCACGGCATATTAATTTTAGACTTTTACTAAAGAAAAGATAATTATGGAAATAAGTCCTGACTCTGTCACGATTTTTACCTGGGGATATTTTCGTATCAACGCCACCATCGTATATACCTGGGTAGTAATGGTCTTATTGATCATTGTTTCCCTCTTAGTAACTCAAAATCTTTCTGCAGGATTTGCATTATCCCGCTGGCAGAACTTTCTCGAGACCATTGTAGATTCTATGAGGAACCAGATTCGTGAAATTATTCGCCAGAGACCGGAGCCGTACTTATCTTTCATAGGTACATTGTTTCTGTTTATCTCGATTTCAAACTTTCTCAGCATTGTGCCTGGATATCATCCTCCAACAAGTTCGTTTTCGACTACAGCAGCATTAGCTATTTGTGTGTTTTTTGCGGTTCCCTTTTTCAGTATTACACAATCAGGACTTGCAGGGTATCTGAAGTATTATATAAAACCTTCAATATTCATGCTTCCCTTTAATATTCTCGGGGAAATTTCACATACGCTGACACTCGCAATCCGGCTATTCGGGAACATAATGAGCGGAACCTTAATCGGTGCAATATTGATTTCAGTTATACCTTTTTTTATTCCGGCAGTGATGGAGGTATTAGAGTTATTAATTGGACAAATTCAAGCCTATATCTTTGCTATCCTTGCTGCTGTATATATTGCATCTGCGACCCGTGCTGGCCGCAACGAGGGATGATCAGGAAGGATTAAACAGAAAGGAGATCGTAACATGGAAATGAAAGATATTGTTAGTTTAGCTTCAATCATTATTGCAGGACTTACTATTGCTATTGGTTCGATTGGTCCTGCACTGGGAGAAGGACGGGCTTTAGCTCAGGCATTGAGTTCCATTGCGCAACAACCAGACGAGGCTAGTACCATTACCCGAACGTTATTTGTTGGTTTGGCAATGATAGAATCCGTTGCTATTTATTGCTTTGTTATTTCTGTAATTCTTATTTTTGCCAACCCATTTTGGAATCATGTAGTCTCGCAGGCGGGAAAATAGCCTATGCAGATTGATGTACTCACGTTAATAGCGCAAATAATCAATTTTGTAATACTGGTGGTCCTGCTAAAGTACTTTCTGTATAACCGGATTGTTAAGGTTATGGATGAACGTAAAGAGAAAATTATTTCGCAGTTAAAAGACGCAGACCAGAAGAAACAGGAGGCGGAGCAGGAAGCTGAATCTTATCGGAAAAAACTCAAAGAGCTGGATGATAAATACGAAGAAATGCTTTCAAAAGCTCATGAAGAGGTAGAATCTCAGCGAAAAGAATTACTGAAAAAGGCTCATGGTGAGATAAGGGAAGCCCAGGTTAAGTGGTATGAGGCAATTCAGCATGAGAGACAATTATTCATGAACGACATCCGCCAACAAGCGGGCAAAGAGGTTTGTGCTGTTGCACGTCGCGCCCTGGCAGATTTGGCAGATGCCGATCTTGGGCGGCAGATAATTGACTTCTTTATCAAAAAAATCCAAAGGTTGGATAAACAGGAAAGAGATACCCTGAGAAGATCTATACAGGGATCGAAAAAGTATGAAATTGATATAAACAGTGCATTTGAGATTCCACAGGAAATGCGCCAAAAAATGATACATGAAATACAAAAACAAATTACCAGTAATAGTAATGTGCGGTTTACGACATCGCCTAACCTGATCTGTGGAATAGAACTAAAAGTGGATGGACATAAAATTTCCTGGAATCTGGAGAATTACTTACGTGATCTGGAAGATAATGTAACCAATGCTATCGAAAGAAAAGTAAGGGAAAATCAAGAAAATATGTATCAGGAAAAGCAAAATGGAAAACGCCAGGAAAAAGAATGAATGCAGGAGGGAAAAAGATCCTTTCAGATGAAGGAGATAAAAAACGAGGATGGTGAACACGGGGAAGAATAAGAGAGAGCTGAAAACTGTTCTGGACGATACTTTTCAGGTTCTTAACGGAACACTTCGGGAGCACAAGGCCAAACTCGAATCCCGGGAGACAGGCGCTATACATTTTATTGGCGAAGGCATTGCCCGGGTGAAAGGATTACCGGATGTTAAACTTAACGAACTCATTCGTTTTTCAGATAATAAAACAGGAATTGCATTCAATCTCGATCCGGAAGAAATTGGCATCGTTTTACTGGATGAGGCGCAGACTTTAAAAGCTGGTAGTGAAGTTTATCGTACCGGCAGAGTTTTGGATACACCAGTAGGCGATGCTCTCCTTGGCCGTGTTGTTGATTCTCTGGGTCGTCCTCTGGATGAACGGGGACCATTACATGCTTCCCAGCGGCAGCCTATTGAACGGGAAGCTCCGGGAATTCTGGACCGTGCACCAGTAAGTGTTCCTCTGCAAACAGGAATTCTGGTAATTGATGCCCTGATTCCTATTGGAAGAGGTCAACGGGAATTAATTCTTGGCGATAGGCAAACTGGCAAAACTTCCATTGCAGTTAATGCTATAATCAATCAGAGGGATAAAGATGTTATTTGTGTTTATTGTTCAATAGGGCAGAAAATTTCCGGAGTCGCAAAGGTAATTGATGACTTACGTAAATACGGGGCAATGGAAAAATGTATTGTAGTAGTAGCTACCGGAGAGGATTCTCCGGGACTAAGATTTGCTGCTCCGTACGCCGCTACCTCTATGGCAGAATACTTTATGGAACAAGGGAAAGATGTCTTAATCGTATATGATGATTTATCCCATCATGCGCGTACGTATCGGGAGATCTCTTTGCTTCTTCGTAGACCTCCTGCCAGAGAGGCGTACCCTGGCGATATATTCTATATTCACTCGCGATTGCTTGAGCGTTCTACTCATCTGAGTAAGGAGTATGGTGGCGGTTCTCTTACTGCTTTGCCTATTGTTGAGACAGAAGCACAAAATATATCAGCATATATTCCAACGAATCTTATTTCTATTACTGATGGCCAAATTTATCTTTCTCCCGAGCTATTTCAAAAAGGTATTTTGCCTGCTCTTGATGCTGGGAAATCAGTTTCCCGCGTGGGAGGAAAAGCGCAATTATCAGCATACCATGAAATTGCCGGTAATTCGCGCCTGTCTTATTCTCAGTTTGAAGAATTAGAATCATTTGCGCGTTTTGGAACACGACTTGACGAAAGAACGCGAAAGATACTTGCGCGTGGTCAGCATATCCGTGAGATTTTGAAACAATCGCCGTATGATTTACTATCGGCTCCTGAGCAGGTTGTTATCCTCTTGTCGGTGACACAAGGCCTCTTTGATAATGTCCCAATCGGTAAGATGAATGAGGTTAAAAAGGCTGTTCGAAAGGTGACTTTGGAAAAGCTGTCCGATATAGGGAAACGGATTCTGGCAGATGAAAAACTGAATAATGATGACAAAAAAGCAATACTCGGTACGGTAGAAAAGACCATACAATCAGGTAATTATTCAAAAAAAGGAAAAGAGATCGGGAATGGAAACGTATGAGTCGTTGCGGGGTAAATTGAGAAGCGCACAAGAATTAAAGTCTATCGTCAGGACTATGAAGACTATAGCTGCAGTTGCTATCCGGCAATATGAGAGGGCTGTAGAATCGCTTTCCGAGTATAACCGGGCCGTTGAACTGGGGTTCCAATTTCTTTTGAAAAAAGAACCTGAGAGGGTGATGGAACGAGGCCAAATGCCGGGCGGCAATCTTTGTGCAATAGTCTTTGGTTCAGATCAGGGCATGTGTGGACAGTTTAATGATCGAATCGTATCGTTTGCAATTGATAACATGAATAGGATTCAAAAACCGGAAGGCAGAATACTTTTGGGTATTGGTGTACGGGTAGCTGCGCGTCTTGAAGGGGAAAAGCAGCCCGTGGAAGAACAATTTTCAGTTCCCGGATCAGTTGAAGGCATTACTTCCATGGTACAAAAGATATTGATTAGAATAGAGGATTTACGCTCCAATAAAGAGATTGACCAGATTATCATTTTTTATCATAAACGCATATCAGGCTCAACGTATAACCCCCGCATGGTATATCTTCTTCCTTTAAATAAAGAGTGGCTTCGAAGCTTAGAAGAAAGGGAGTGGCCTGCACGTGTTCTTCCCCTATACACTATGGATTGGAATCAATTATTTTCAGCATTAATCCGCCAATACCTGTTCTTTTTGTTATACCGCGCATCTGCGGAATCTCTTGCCAGTGAGAATGCCAGTCGTTTATCATCAATGCAGGCTGCAGAGAAAAACATTGAGGATCGTCTGGAAGAGCTCAGAACTCAATTTAATCAGCAACGCCAGGATTCAATTACTGCCGAAATGATGGATATTGTGGCCGGCTTTGAGGCATTAACCAGCGAGAGAAGAGAGGAGCAATTTTCTTGAGAAAGCAGAGAAGATATGCAGATTATTACCCTGACGATGAACCCCACGATTGATACCAGTTGCAGCGTAGATCATGTTGTTGCTGAGAAAAAATTGCGGGGTAAAACTTCCCGCCATGAGCCGGGCGGCGGCGGTATCAATGTTTCCCGCGCAATAAAAAAATTGGGTGGAGAATCCACAGCTCTGTATACTTCAGGAGGACCAATAGGACAGATGTTGCAAATATTGCTTAATCAGGAGAAGATCAATCACCAGCCAATTGAAATCGAAGGAATGACGCGTGAAAATTTTATTGTATTAGAAGAGTCTACACGGCGGCAATTCCGTTTTGGTATGCCAGGACCAACGTTACATGACAGGGAATGGCAGCAATGCTTAGATAGTATATCTCGTATCACACCGAGCCCGGAGTATATTGTTGCAAGCGGAAGCCTTCCGCCTGGAGTACCTGATGATTTCTATGCACAGGTAGCACAGAGAGCAAAAAAGCCTGGCAGCCGAATATGTATTGATACATCAGGTGAAGCATTGCGTTTAGCGGCAGATGCGCATGTATATTTGCTCAAGCCTAATATGAGTGAACTCCAGTACCTTGCAGGGGAAAAAATTAAAAATGAATCACACATGAAGGAAGTAGCAAAGAAGATTATTGAAAGGGGAAAAAGCGAAGTTGTTGTTATTTCTCTCGGTGCGGCAGGCGCCTTCCTGGCGTCAAAGGATGGGTATGAGAGCATACGGGCGCCCGTAGTGCCAATAGAGAGTAAGGTTGGTGCTGGCGACAGCATGATGGCTGGTATAGTAGTAAGCCTGGCAAAGGGAAGTTCGCTGCGGAATGCTGTCCGTTTCGGTATAGCGACCGGATCTGCTGCAGTAATGACTCCTGGTACCGAATTGTGCCGCCGGGAGGATGCAGAGTACTTATATCAGCAGATGATTTCAGGAATTGCATAAGATTTTGAAGAGGTGTTAAACAATGGAGGATAGCAGGCTCGTTAAGGTTGAAGACTATGAAGTGATTGTTGGTAGTGAGAAAGTTGAACGGGTGAGAGAAAAAGCTAAGCTCCTTCAGGATCTTCATGTTGTTCATATAAATTCAACATATTATGGCGGAGGTGTAGCTGAGATATTATCGTCGTTGATACTTTTGATGAACAGTACCGGTATTAAGACTGGATGGAGAGTGATTCAGGGATCTCCCGATTTTTTCACTATTACGAAAAAGATACACAATGCCTTGCAGGGTGGGGATATTAATCTTACCGATCGTAAATTGAAGATTTATGAGGATGTTGTGTATGAGAATGCCATTCGAAACCATCTGGATCACGATATGGTTATTATTCACGATCCTCAACCTCTTCCGATGATCAGGCATTATAAAAGGAAATGCCCCTGGATATGGCGTTGCCATATCGATTTGACAAATCCAAACAGGGAACTATGGAATTATTTGTCTCCGCTTATAGAAAGATATGATGCTGTAATCTTGAGTATCAGGGAATATCAGCAGAAATTGAAGACACCACAATTATTTTTTCTGCCGGCAATCAATCCCTTTTCTATTAAAAACCGGGATATGACAGAAGCAGAAATACAAGAGCGTTTGGTACATTATAATATCCCAACAGATCTTCCTTTGGTAGTACAGGTTTCCCGATTTGACCGATGGAAAGATCCTGAAGGTGTTATTAGGGCATTCAAAATAGCAAGAAAGGAAATTGATTGTACTCTTGTGTTGTTAGGCAATATTGCAACAGATGACCCGGAAGGAGAAGCGGTGTATGATTCTCTGATTAAACAGAGAGAAGATCGTATCATTATTCTTTCCCATCAGGATACGGCGCTGGTGAATGCCCTTCAGAGAAGGGCGACTGTTGTGATGCAAAAGTCAATTCGTGAGGGCTTTGGTTTGACCGTAGCAGAAGCCATGTGGAAGGGTGCCGCTGTTATTGGAGGAAATGTTGGTGGTATACGATATCAGATTGAAGACGGGGTAAATGGATTCCTCGTATCATCTGTAGAGGAAGCAGCAGACAGGCTTATTCAGTTACTTAAAAATAAGAAATTGCGGGAAGAAATGGGGCAAAGGGCAAGAGAAACGGTACGGGAGAAGTTTCTCCTGATTCGTCTTTTGGAGCAATATCTTGACCTGTTCGGGTCTTTTGAGACCCTTTATTTACTGAGAGGGTCAATTGTTGTCTAACTCTTTCCTCATAGAGCACAACCTTAAGAAGCGCTGCAGAAAGATGGGAATCTTTTTTCCTCAATACAATCTAAAATTCTCGTAACAATACTTTGGGAGGTGTCCTATGTTTGGGAATCGAATTACATTATTTAAGTTGTTTGGTTTTGAGGTAAAGATTGATATTAGCTGGCTGATTCTTGCAGTACTCATCACCTTTACCTTAGCCAGGGGATTTTTCCCCCATTATTATAAGGGTTTGCCACTGTTAACGTATTGGTGGATGGGGTTAAGCGGCGCTTTAGGTTTTTTTGCCTCGATTATTTTCCATGAATTCTGGCACTCCTTTGTCGCACGGAGATATGGATTGCCGATGAAAGGGATTACCCTGTTTATTTTTGGCGGTGTAGCGGAAATGGGAGATGAGCCTCCCAACGCAAAAACTGAGTTCCTGATGGCAATTGCCGGTCCTCTTTCAAGTATTTTCCTTGGATTTGGATTCTTTGGGATAAATCTGCTCATTCCCAGGAGTGATCCATTACTGCCAATGAAAGGTGTAATCGGTTATCTTGCGTATATTAATCTCATTCTGGCAGCATTCAATCTGTTGCCTGCTTTTCCTCTTGATGGGGGACGTATCCTCCGGTCAGCCATTTGGAAATGGACTGACAATATTCGTTGGGCAACGAGGGTAGCATCATGGACCGGCTCTTTTTTCGGTATAGCGCTTATGATTTTAGGGATTCTTAGTATTTTCCAGGGAAATTTTATTGGCGGAATATGGTTCTTTGTGATAGGTATGTTTGTGAAAAATGCGGCTCAAATATCGTATCAGCAAGTGCTGCTCCGTAATGTGCTCGCAGGTAAAAGGGTAGGCTATTTTACGAAATTAGATCCTGTTTTTGTGCCGCCTTCAATATCGATAGAGCAGTTTGTGGAAGAGTATTTCTACAAATACCACTTCAAAATGTTTCCTGTCGTGGAGGATACAAACATCGTAGGGTGTATCAACATTGCTCAGGTGAAAAATATTCCCCGGAATGAATGGAACCAGCATACGGTTAGAGAACTTGCAAAAAAATGTTTGCCTGAAAATACCATTTCTCCGGAAGCCGACACGCTGAAAGCCCTTTCTTTAATGAAACAGAATGGCAATACTAAGCTTATGGTTGTTGAAGATCGCAAGTTAATCGGTATTATTACTCTCAAAGATATTTTACAGTATTTTTCCGCCAGAATGGATCTGGAAGAATACTCGGGAAAATAACATGCAATAGCACATGCTATCAATTTTATCAACGAAACACGGATGACAAAGAGTATTCGCCAATGGGGAAATGCTGATAGTATTTTACCCTGTGTTTACCGGTAATTACTTTAATTCGGATTGAAGATATTTTCTTTATCTCTTCCTTCCGGAATCTGAGAAAGAAGTTACCTATGAGAACAGTACAATTACGATTTACTGATTTAATTATTGGAAAAATACTATCTTTCCGATGGAATCAAGGTGTAATGAAGATGCTCCCCGTGGCTTGCGTGTGCATACCCATTTTGATTCATACCACATCTTCACCTATTTGTGCACAAAATCAGTACATGAAGGATATCTATATTCCATTTGCTATAGAGGCCAAATTGTTAGCTGATGAAATGACATCTCGCCATTTGATAAATATCCGGACAAAAGATGGTGTTGTTACCCTTTCAGGGTACGTGGATAATCCTCTCGATTGTGAACGAGCAATTAAGATGGTTGAAGCGATGAGTGATATCCAATCTGTTGTTAACAATATTTCTGTAACTCATATTGTCCGGCCTGATAATCAAATTATGTTCGGCAGGAAAAAGAATTCCAATTTAACTCATGCGCGGGATTTTCAAAAGATCGATATGGATTTCAAGAAAAGAATACTGCCTCTATCTTATGGTAACTTTATTGCCGGAGCTTTTCCTGTAGATCCTACAGCTCTTGAGATTAAAAGAAAAATGACTGATACACTACTGCACGAGGATGAACGTGGAAATACATCTGACGAGGAAATTAAAAGAGCCGTGAGAGATGCTATTTTTCATAATCCAAAGGTAGTTTCAATCAATATACAGGTAGAAGTAAAAGAAGGGGTAGTTATTTTGACCGGTGCAGTAGATAACCCGGAAGCGAAAACTGCTGCCGGGGAAGAGGCGAAGAATACGACAGGTGTATTCATGGTTAAAAATTATTTGAGAATACGGCCCTGGATGTTACCCGGTTACTCTACAACTGCTGAGAGGGTTCGTGATATATTATCGAGAAATTCCCTAACAAGGCATCTGGATATTGATACTGAAGTCCAAAATGGCAATGTATATCTTTACGGCACCGTTAGTACCCTTTTAGAGAAACAATATGCCGGAGAAATAGCATCACAGGTGACTGGTGCAGTAAGTGTTATTAATAAACTGACTATTAATTCCCGATGGTTGCCAAAAACTGATAAAGAGATTAAAGAAAAAGTTGAAACAGAACTTATTTTTAGCGTTTTTGTCCATAGCCCTGAGATTTCTGTAAATGTGAAAAATGGTGTAGCATATCTTACCGGCTCAGTTCATACCCGGCAAGAGGCTCTTGCAGCTATAGAAAATGCATATGATGGAGGAGCAAGAGCCGTAAGAGACTTATTAGAGATCCGTGGAGAAGCAGATGGGGGACTAAAACAGTTAAGGACGAAAGATCCCTTTTACCTTGAAATAGATTATCCCGGTTATTTCGAAGATTTTTATTTTAAGCCCTATTACTATTATCTCTATCCGTAAGGTTGTTCCTTTGGAAAATGATGATCAAAATATGTTTATTTCCATTTCTCGCCTTGTTTTGAACAATTACAGGATTCAGAGATAAAAGCAGATATCAAAGGGCGCCTCAGTTCAGACGTGTATATCGATGATACGTTACTGGATGTTGTGGTAAAAGATGGAAAGGTAACCTTACATGGAACGGTAGGAAGTGCAGCAGAAAAATCCAGGGCTTTCTATGATGCCTGGGTATCCGGGGTCACCGCAGTGGATAACAGTGGATTAGAAGTTAAATGGTGGATGCGTGATGAGTTGCGCCGTGAGGTTAAGTATGTGGATAAATCTGATGAAGAGATCAGGAAGGCGGTTGAAGATACCTTTCTTTACGACCCACGGGTAGCCTCTATCAATATACATATTGAAGTAAAAGATGGTGTAGTAACTCTGTCCGGTATGGTAGATGATCTTCATGCAAAAAGAGTGGCGGAACAAGATGCAAAGAATACGATTGGGGTGCGTGTAGTCAAGAATTTTCTGAAGGTACGTCCTGGAAAATTGCCCACTAACCTGACCGCTATGAGAGACCCGGCTATTGTTGAGAACGTTCATGATGTATTATCAAGGAACCCGATAACTGATCGGCTTGATATCACGGTTGAATCACAAAACAAAAAGGTATATCTGTATGGCGGGGTTAATACCTTCTATGAGAAACGGCTTGCTGAGGATGTCGTATCCCGGGTACCAGGAGTAATAGATGTGGTGAATAAAATCGAGGTTAATTACCGATGGCCGTGGAAAAGCGATGAAGAAATTAAGCATGATATCGAAAGCCAGTGGTACTGGGATGTTTTTGTTAATAGTGATGATATTTCAGTAAAAGTACATAATGGCGTAGCCACTATTTACGGCATAGTTGATAATCAGAAAGAATCCCTTGCTGTGGTAAAAGATGCATTTGAGGGTGGAGCAAAAATCGTACGAAGTTTCCTGGAGTTTCACGGGGATGAAAAAGATAAGCAGAAACATACAAAGGATAAAACGCCTTATTATTATCCCGAATATTTCTACGATTTTTACTCAAGTCCGTATTATATTATCCCACGGGTATAAGAGACTGTCTGAAAAGTCCATATTTATGTCCGGTATCCAGGTGGTGGATTCAGCGCAAAAGACATCGCTTTAATCCACCCTACTTAATTATAGAATTACCGGTAGGGTAGATTCATAATATACATCAAGCTAAGAATGGTGTTCCATAAAAAAGGGGGTATCTCCTTGTAAAAAGAACAACGTATGTCCATGTTCCCCTCTAATTCCCCCTAATCCCCCGAAAGGGGGAAAGAAGGATAAGTTTAGAAAAGAGGGAACAAGGGATTTCCCCCTTTTGTAGGGGCAGGTTTGAAATCCGCCCCTACGGAGGATCAAGGGGGATTACGGGTGATTTGTTATTCTCCACCGTTTCCATATTTTAGCTTGATTGTATAGGAATTTTCATTTTCTGTATGCGGTCTTTCGGTAGAGACAAGGCATTGCCTTGTCTCTACTAAATCAATGTAAATCCTGTAAATCCTGTCTAAAAATAATTTAATGCATATGGGGTGGATTCATCGAAGCAAACCCACCATAGCATCTTTTCAAACAGTCTCTAAGATCTAAAAAGGAGGAATACAGATGTTGATAAGTATAAAATCCCTGTATGGGTACAGAATTCATGCCGTAGATGATGATATTGGAGAGGTATATGAGTTTCTGTTCGATGATAAGGCATGGACTATCAGATATCTTGTAATTGACACCAGTAGCTGGCTGCCCGGCAGGAAAGTTCTTATTTCTCCTGTCGTTTTTAAACAACCAGATTTGGCATCAGAAAAATTTCCTGTGGCGCTTACCAGGGAAGAAGTAAAAAACAGTCCTGATATCGCAGCGGATAAACCAGTTTCCCTGCAGCATCAAATAGAATTATACAAGTATTACGGACCTCTTAACAGGCCTGCTGAGGGCTATTATAATGTTCTCCCTTTTCCTCCGCCTGAGAAGGAAGGTGATCCGCACCTCAGGAGTACGAGAGAGGTGAGCGGCTATCGTACCCATGCCCTTGATGGCGATATTGGTCATGTGAGCGATTTTATTTTAGATATGGAAGATTGGGTTATCCGGCATATGGTGATAGATACCGGGAATTGGTTGCCTGGCAAAAAAGTGTTGATTCCTCCTGACTGGATTACGAGGATAAGCTGGCGTAATGAAAAGGTCTATGTAGATATCCCCAAAGATACCATTAAGGATAGTCCCGAGTATGATCCGTCTGCTCCGGTGAACCGGCAGTATGAGATTCGCCTCTACGATTATTATGGCCGTCCGAAGTATTGGAGTGGTGGTTAGCAGGTCTATTCTTATGCTTATCAGAAGAAAAGATTATGCGAGGGGTTGAGAAAGGAGTGAGATTATGGCAAAGGTAGCAATTAACGGTATGGGGAGAATAGGAAGAGCGGCTTTTAAAATTATTCTTGATAGGCCGGAATTGAAGCTTGTAGCAATTAATGATTTAATTCCGCCAGATGGCCTTGCGTATTTACTACAGCATGATACCTGTTACGGGCGGTATGAGAAAAAAGTGGAAAGTGATGACAATGGTCTGGCCGTCGATGGTACCAAATATAAGGTTGTAAGCGAAAAAGACCCTACAAAACTTCCCTGGAGAGATTTAGGGGTTGATATTGTTTTTGAATGTACGGGTATCTTTACCAAAAAGGAGGATCTGGAGAAACACATCAGGGCAGGTGCAAAACACGTCATTTTATCAGCTCCATCAAAGAGTGCAGAAATCGTTACGGTTGTCTACGGTGTCAATAAACCGGAATCACCAGTCCAGGTCATATCCTGTGCCAGTTGTACTACAAACTGTATTACCCCTGTTGTTGAAGTTATGGGAAGGAGAATAGGAATAAAAAAAGCCATAATGACGACGGTGCATGCTTATACTTCTACCCAAAGCCTTGTAGATGGGTTTAGCAAAGAGATACGAAGAGGAAGGTCCGGGGCAGTAAATTTAGTGCCAAGCTCAACAGGCGCGGCTATAGCAACTACCAAATCTCTCCCGCAGTATGATGGAAAATTTGATGGAGTAGCTATACGTGCCCCGCTTCCTGTAGGTTCCATTGCGGACATTGTTTTCCTTACCGAAAGAGAGACGACGGTAGAAGAAGTGAATCGTATATTTGTGGAGGAATCGAAAAGTGAGAGGTACAGAGATGTATTGGGGGTTGCAGAGGCGCCATTTGTTTCTTCAGATATCATAAAAGATCCTCGCGCTTCTGTCGTTGATCTGGAGCTTACGCAGGTGGTGGATAAAGATCTTGTTAAGGTTATGAGCTGGTATGATAACGAATGGGGTTATACGAACCAGATGATACGGGAAGGTGTACGGATAGCTAAGGGGGTGTAATTCTGCTGTGGGAAAGGTATTTTCTTAATACAGAATCGATAAGAAATGCCGGTAAAGAACAGATTCAGAAGGTAAGAAACACAACTCCGTTAGCCCGCATTAAAAATTCCAGCAAAGGTAGTAAATTTCAACCCGTAATATACGTCCTTATTATGTAAATTCTTGTACGGGTATTGCAGGAGAGACTGCATATCTCTTCTGCAAATATTTTAGTATGGAGGATGCCTGTGATGAACAACAAATACATTCGCTGGTTTGAGAATGTAAGTTCTCATGACGTACCACTCGTGGGAGGAAAAAATGCATCTTTGGGAGAAATGATCAGTATGCTCAAAGATGAGGGAATTCGTGTTCCTGATGGATTTGCCACGACATCTGATGCTTATTGGGAATTTGTAAAGCAGAACAATTTGAGAGAAAAGATACAAGCCAATCTTGATGATTTTAAGCGGGGAAGTAAACAACTTGAGGATACGGGAAAATCGATACGCCGGTTCTTTTCTCATGGCACATTTCCCGATGATATTGCTCAGAATATTCGGGATGCCTACAGAGAACTCTGTAAGCGATACCGGATGGATGAGGTGGATGTTGCCGTAAGAAGCAGCGCAACAGCGGAGGATTTACCCAAGGCGAGTTTTGCAGGACAACAGGAGACGTTTTTGAATGTGACAGGTGAAGAAGAGCTTCTGGATGCTTGCCGGAAATGCTATGCCTCTCTCTTCACCGACCGGGCGATTGCGTATCGTGAAGAATGGGGATTTGAGCATACGAAGGTTGCTTTATCCATCGGAGTACAAAAGATGGTGCGTTCTGACAAGGCCGGTGCAGGAGTTATGTTCTCTGTTGATACCGAAACCGGATTTCAAAATGTTGTTATCATTAACGCTTCATGGGGATTGGGTGAAAACGTTGTTCAGGGCGCTGTGACACCGGATGAATATATGGTTTTTAAACCGTTACTCGGCCGTAAGAAACTGAAGCCAATACTGGAGAAGGAATTAGGCGCAAAAGAAAAAAAGATGATCTATGTGAAGGGGAGGAGTGGTAATACCAAGAATGTTAATACGGCGAGAGACGAGCGTTTATCTTTTGTCCTGAAAGATGATGAAATTCTGAAATTAGCCCGATGGGCCTGTGTTATTGAGAAACACTACGGCAGACCAATGGATATGGAATGGGCTAAGGATGGGGAAACCGGAGAGTTATTTATCGTACAGGCGCGCCCGGAAACGGTACAATCCCGAAGAATAGCCGCAGAGTTCAAGACATACAAGTTGAAAGAAAATGGCAAACGGCTGCTTGCCGGTCTTGCTATTGGCGAGGCCATAGCCACCGGCAAAGCTTGTATAATCAAGAGCTCTGATGAGATAGGAGGATTCAGAGAAGGAACCATTTTAGTGACGGGAATGACTGACCCTGACTGGGTGCCGATTATGAAGAAGGCAAAGGGTATTATTACTGACTATGGTGGACGTACCTCCCATGCGGCTATTGTAAGCAGGGAATTAGGCGTTCCAGCTATCGTAGGCACAGGAGATGCGACAAGATCCTTAAAAGATGGCCAGGAGATAACCATCTCCTGCGCTGAGGGTGATCATGGTTATGTCTATGAGGGTGTCCTTCAGTTTGAAGAATCAGAGATAAGTTTGAAAGATATTCCTGATACGAAAACCCAAATCATGATGAATATTGCCAGTCCGGAAGCATCTTTCCGGTGGTGGCGCTTGCCCTGTAAAGGAATTGGACTGGCTCGTATGGAGTTTATTATCAATAATATTATCAAGATTCATCCTATGGCTCTTATTCATTTCAGTAAGGTAGAAGATAGAATAGCCCGTGAACACATTGAGGAACTTACTCAAGGATATAAGGATAAAACAGAATATTTTGTGGAGATTTTAGCGCGGGGCATTGCAAAAATTGCTGCCCCCCAATATCCTCATGATGTGATTGTCCGGATGAGTGATTTTAAGACTAACGAGTATGCAAATCTTATCGGAGGCAGACAGTTCGAACCCCGAGAGGAGAACCCTATGCTTGGTTTTCGTGGAGCTTCGCGATATTACAATGCTCGTTATCGTGAAGGGTTTGCATTGGAATGCCGGGCAATTAAACAGGTTCGCGAGGAGATAGGCATGGCCAATGTCATTATCATGATACCGTTCTGCCGGACTCTTGAGGAAGCAGACCGGGTGCTTGATGTGCTGGCAGAGAACGGATTGAAAAGGCATGAGAACGGTCTTCAAATCTATGTTATGAGTGAGGTCCCGTCAAATGTGATATTAGCAGAAAGATTTGCAGAACGTTTTGATGGCTTTTCCATCGGGTCTAATGATCTTACCCAACTTGTTCTTGGGATAGACCGCGATTCAGCAGAGCTGGCGGAACTTTTTGATGAACGTAATGAGGCCGTTAAGCATATGATACAAAAACAGATTGAGAATGCGCATAAAACTCATACAAAGGTTGGCATCTGTGGACAAGCTCCGAGTGATTACCCTGATTTTGCCGAGTTTTTGATTAAGGCTGGCATCGACTCTCTATCTCTGAATCCTGACAGCGTAATCGAAACAAAACGACACGTTGCTGAAATTGAAAAAAGAAGAACCGGCAAATGATTTTCCTGCTGCAAAACAAATAGTGTGGAGAATGGTATTGATGAAGAGGATATTTCTTAATGGTTATATTGTAACCAATAATCATGTTGTAGAAAGATTGGAATCAATACTGCAGCCCATCGAGAATGCAAGCGATTACAGATTCGCTATGGAGCAAGCGGAAAGAGGCAAACCTCTTCTTTTCCTGGTAAATAGAAGGGGATTTATGTAACAATAAATATTTCATGAAAGGAGAATACTATGAATTATGACGAGTTTACCGGACAAGTTCAAAGTCGCGCCCGGCTTGCCTCAACCGATGAAGCAATAAGGGCAATTCGCGCTACTTTGGAGACGCTCGGAGAACGTTTATTCGGGAACGAGGCAGATGATCTTGCTTCCCAGCTCCCAACAGAGCTTAAGCCATATCTTTTGCAAGCAAAAAGTAAAGAAAGTTTCGATCTGAATGAATTTTTCAAACGGGTCTGCCAGAAAGAAGGTGGAGGTATTGAGCTTCCAGATGCCGTTTATCATGCTCGTGCTGTTGTCTCAGTATTATGTAATGCTGTTTCACTGGGTGATCTGAATGATATTCTTGCACAACTTCCGTCAGATTACGATGATTCTTTTTGAAGCAGGCAGTGAAGGAACTATGCAGAGACGAAGAGACAGATAAGACGCAGAAAGGACAAGGGCAAGGATCCACCTTGTAACTATAGTAATTCAAAAATGAAACCGAACACAATAAGTCAGGGTTTGATTCCATGAACATGGACAAACCATCCCTATTCAAGACATACAGGGACAAGGTTTGTCCGTGTTGCCACTTGATGTATAGAAAATCCAAGGTTTTTCATGATGCCGTTAACATAGCCCTAACCCCAATTGCAGAGACGCAAAATGAACCCCATATGCATCAAGCTAAGAATATTATTCCATGAAAAAGAGCAATGTGTGTTCATGTTTCCCTCTAATCCCCCCTAACCCCCCTTTAAAAAAGGGGGGGAAAGAAGGATAAGTTTAGAAAAGGAGGGAAAGAAGGAAGGATTTTCTCTTGAGAAAAGTTTGCCTGATCAACAATATCAAACTTTTCCCCCCCTTCTAAAGGGGAACTAAAGGGGATTATGCATTTCCCCCTTTTTTAAAGGGGGATCAAGGGGGATTACGGGTGGTTTGTTATTCTTAGCCATTTACACATTTTAGCTTGATGCGTATGGGAATGGACCCACCCCTAATCCCTCCCAAGAGGGGAATAAAAAAGTCCCCCTTGGGAGAGGATTGAGGGGTGGGTAAAAAAGAACGGCCGTTGAGTTTTGCCTTTTAAAATCCAACCTCATTTAATAATGCCCTGTCTGGTTTCATCCTTTACATACTATAGCAAACGCTTTTTCTCTTCCGCTATTTTCCTTGATTGAAAGATACAAAAACAAATGAAACCGAAAACAGGTGTTTCTTATGAAGGTTATTGGCGCTGTTGGGCTTAACGGCTCCGGAAAGGATGAACTTGTCAATTATCTTTCCCGGAGATATGGTATTCCCGTGCTGTCAGCAGGAGATGTTGTCAGAGATATTGCGCAGGAGGAAGGTATCGCTCCAACAAGGGATAATCTGCATGATATATCCAGGCGATACCATGCCCAATGGGGAAATGATATCTTTATGAGAAAATTGATCGGAAAGATTGAGGAGTGTCAATGGAAGGTTGTTGGGATTACCGGGATCAGAACATCGGCAGATGCAGCAACCCTCCGGAACCATTTTGGCCAAAATTTCATTCTTGTCCATGTTGAAGTATCTCAACCATCTATACGCTATGAGCGCACGAGGAAACGTGGTGAGGCAAGAGATCCTCAAACCCTTGAAGAGTTTTTAATACAGGATAAGGCAGAAGAAGAGATCTTCAAAATAAGTGAGACGATTCATTCTGCGGATGTAACGATTAATAACGATGGTACTCGCAAGGACTTTTATAAAAAAATAGAAGAGTTTTTAGTGCAACGAAAGATATGTGATGAGGTGCAGACACTATAAACAGGCTAAGGAGTAATGCATGGTAGAATTGCCAATTGCACCATGGACACTTCCATGGCAAGACGTCATTCAGGATCTTCATGTTTCCCCGAACCGGGGACTCGATACTGTGGAAGTGAAAAAAAGGTATAAGAAATTTGGTTCAAACCGCCTTCAGGAAGTAAAAAAGAAGAGTGCCTGGATAATTCTTATTAATCAGCTAAAAAGCCTTATTATTTTACTTCTCGGAGTTACCACTATAGTATCATTCGCATTTGGAGAATGGGTTGAAGGCATGGCGATAGGAGTTGTTATTGTTATTAATACCGCCATTGGCTTTTTTACGGAGTTGAAAGCGGTTCGTTCAATGGAGGCCTTGCGTAAGCTGGGGAGTGTAACAACTAAGGTTATTCGCAACAGCCAACTCAGAGAGATACCTGCCGATGAACTTGTTCCCGGAGATATTGTAGTGTTCGAGGGTGGCGATGTCGTTCCTGCGGATCTTCGTCTCTTAGAGGCGTCAAAGCTCCAGGCTGATGAGTCTGCCCTGACGGGAGAATCTACTCCTGTTAGCAAAGGGGTAGAGCATCTTGAGGAAGACACATCGCTTGCCGAACGGACAAATATGCTGTTTAAAGGAACATCGGTTACCCGCGGGTCGGCCAAAGGTGTTACTGTGGCTACCGGGATGAAGACAGAACTGGGGAAAATCTCTTCTCTTGTTGAAAGCGCCAAAGAGGAAATAACTCCATTGGAGAAGCGGCTTAATAAACTGGGCAATAAGCTCATCTGGGTAACTTTAGCCGTTACGCCGGCGATAGCAACGGCCGGCATTATCACGGGTGAAGATATACTTCTTATGATTAAGATATCAATAGCCCTTGCTGTGGCAACCATACCGGAAGGGTTGCCAATTGTAGCTACCCTTGCGCTGGCGAGGGGAATGTGGCGCATGGCAAAACGGAATGCCTTAATCAACCGTCTCTCCTCGGTTGAAACCCTTGGCGCAACAAGTATTATTTGTACCGATAAGACAGGTACACTGACTGAAAATAAGATGACAGTTACCCGAATTATCCTTGATTCAGGCGAAATAAAGATTAGCGGGGAAGGGCTTAATACAGAAGGTGAATTCAGGAAAAAAGGAGAACCTCTTGATCCTTTACGTGAAAAAACCCTGCAGGAGCTGTTACATGCAGGTGTACTCTGTAATAATGCATCTGTAGAACCGGAAGAAAAGGATGCCAGGAAAAAGGCTGTTGGCGATCCTATGGAAGTTGCGCTCCTGGTTGCCGCTATAAAAGCGGGAATTGACCGTAATAAACTTCTTGCAAAGATGCCTGAAGTGCGTGAAGAAGCCTTCGATTCTGAAGTAAAAATGATGGCAACTTTTCATGCGGATAATAACCAATATCTCGTTGCTGTAAAAGGCGCTGCAGAAGCGCTCCTGAAGGTTTGTTCTCATCGTATGACTGAAGAAGGTAAAAAGGAGATGAGAAGTGAAGATCGTAAATGGTGGTTGGAAAGGGGCAACCATATGGCCAGAGATGGCCTTCGTGTTCTTGCTGTTGCTGAAAAAACAGTTACCGCAAGCAACTCTAATCCGTATGGACAATTGACATTTCTTGGCATAGTCGGATTTCTTGACCCACCGCGCAGTGATGTTGCCCCTGCACTCGCCTTATGCCGGGATGCCGGTATAAAGGTAGTCATGGTTACGGGAGACCAGCCCGTTACTGCGCGGAATATTGCATTAGCTGTTGGATTGATTCATGAGGGTGAAACAGAAGTGATCCACGGTAAAGATTTAAAAAAGCCTGAAGAATTATCAGAAGAAGACCTTCAGCGTATCTTGCGGGTGTCTGTCTTTGCAAGGGTCGATCCAAAACAGAAGCTTGATTTAACTGCTATATATCAAAAGAATGGGGCTGTTGTTGCAATGACAGGTGATGGAGTAAACGATGCGCCTGCATTGAAAAAAGCCGATATCGGAATTGCTATGGGTCAATGCGGTACTCAGGTTGCGCGTGAAGCGGCTGATATGATTCTTAAGGATGATAATTTCTCCACAATTGTTGCTGCTATTGAACAAGGTCGTGTTATTTTTAATAATATCCGGAAGTTCGCTCTCTATCTTCTCTCCTGTAATATCAGTGAAATTATGGTAATTGTTCTCTATTCGTTCATTGATGTACCAATGCCAATTCTTCCGCTCCAGATCCTGTTCCTTAATCTTGTTACGGACGTATTTCCAGCGCTTGCTCTTGGCGTGGGCGAAGGAGATCCTCATAGTATGAAGTATCCGCCACGCAATAGTAAGGAACCTATTTTAACCTGGTATCATTTGCTTGCTATTGGTATATACGGTATGGTAATAACTGTATCAGTCTTTGGGGCTTATGAGCTGGCATTGAAATGGGAAGGGATTGATAAGAGACAGGCTGTATCTATTCCGTTTATTACCCTTGCATTTGCTCAACTCTGGCATGTTTTTAATATGCGCGATAGCAACTCATCTTTTTTCCGGAATGAAATAACCCGTAATCCTTTCATCTGGGGGGCGCTTGCACTCTGTACAGGACTTCTTATGATTGCCATCTATGTGCCCGGCCTTGCTGCTGTATTAAAGATCGTGAATCCGGGAACTCATGGTTTAATCCTGGCACTGGTGATGAGTATAATACCGTGGATAACAGGGCAGATAGTAAAAATATTCAGGACTACATTTTTATAAGATGAGGTAGTTGTTCATGAATGAGAGCGAAATACGCCAAAATAAGATAACAAAACAATGGGTTATCTATGCGCCCGCAAGAAGAAAAAGACCGAAGGATTTTGAAAAGCCAGAGCATGAAAAAGTACCCGTACCTCTTTATGATAAAGAATGTCCTTTCTGTCCGGGTAATGATCATATGATTACCTCGATCATTACGGAGATAAAAGAAGGCGAAGACTCCTGGAAGATTCGGGTGATACCCAATAAATTTCCTGCTGTAATTCCCAAAAACAACATCCGTCGATACAATAAGGGAATTTATCTGGCTATGGGAGGATATGGTCATCATGAAGTTGTTATTGAAACCCCGTATCATAATCAGGAGATTGCCCAGATGTCCTTAAAAGAAGTAGAACTTATTATAGAAGTTTATCACAAACGCTACAGAGAACTTATTAAGGAGGATGGGAACATGATGGTTATCATATTTCGCAATCATGGATTACGGGCAGGCACCTCCCTGATTCATCCTCATTCACAAATTATATCAACCGGTATGGTTCCAGGCTATATACGGTGGCGTGAGGAGATGGCGCTACACTATTTTGATGAGTGGGGGCGCTGTGTATATTGTGAGGTTCTGGCGTATGAAATAAAAGACAAAAGACGTGTTATTTACGAAAATGATTTATTTGTTGCGTTTGTTCCATTTGCAGCCGAAGTTCCCTTCGAAATCCTCATTATGCCCAAGATGCACAAAGCAAATTTCGGTGATATATCAGATAATGAGAAATCAAGTTTTGCCCTTGCATTGAAAAATATTTTAGAACGATTAAGAAGGAAGTTGAACGATCCGGACTACAATTATACTATTAATACCTCGGTGCGATATAGGGCGGAAGAGCCGCAGTTGCATTGGCATTTGCTTATAAGACCCCGGCTTACGACCCAGGCTGGTTTTGAAATTGGCTCAGGCATACATATCAATCCTTCGATACCTGAAGAGGATGCCAGGTTTTTAAAACATGAATAAAAGAGCTTAACCGAGAACAAAAATCCTTATAGATGAACAAAAACCCCAATATCTTTTTACTGATATTGGGGTCTTCATGTATCGTAATTATACCGTAAAATTTATACGTGATTACTCCATATTTATAATTTATATAACATCAGATCTATTGAAACTAATTATGTATTAAAATATAAGAGCACGCTTTTCAATAAAGTTATAATTTGACGACATTTGAGGCCTTGTAGCCCTTGTTGTCTTTTACGATTTCAAATTCGACCTTATCTCCTTCGGCCAGGGTTCTAAACCCTTCGGTCTGAATCGATGTTTGATGTACAAAAACATCCTGTCCATTTTCCTGTGAAATAAAACCAAATCCCTTTTGGTCATTAAACCACTTTACTGTTCCAGTTGCCATTCTCAATCACCCCCTTTCATAGGCAATTTAAAGTTAAAAAAAAAGCTACAAGGTTGTAACCCTTGTAGCTTTAATATTATCACAATACATAATACTATTTACAATACAACAACCGAACAACACATAAAGAATAATACCAAAAGGTATGCATGAAAGCAAGAAAAAATATACAATAAATTTTCATCACGTCCTCACGAGAGAATTTTACGAATACCAAATAAAGAGGATAGATGGTACATGCAACTTGTCAACAGTTTATCAATCGAATGCGTATACAATCCCCTCCCCGGAACGATTATTTTCTGGCAATCGATGCTTCTTTCATTTCAAAAAAATGAAGGTTTTTCCTCGCTTCTCTGAAGCGATCTTATACCAACGAATTACTGCTCAATTTATTTCTATCAAAGTGAGAACTTGATTGTAGAGGAATTTTCATTGTATGTAAGCGGTTTTCGGGGTGGTACAGACAAACGATCCTTACAGGGACATGCCCCCGTTCAAGGCGTACGGGGACATGGTTTGTCCGTGTTGTGTTTAACGTGTCATTGCGAGGGTAGTGTCCGAAGCAATCTCTTGCATAGTTGAGAAAAGATTGCTTCGGGAAAAAACCCTTCGCAATGACAAATACAAGAGAGTCTATTATGATAAATTAAGTTGACAGTGTACTAGAGCGTGTTATGCACTTTTGTGGGTAAAATTGTTATAATTTGGGTATGGAAACCAATAAACACAAAAGAAAACCGTACCCAAGTGATGTTACTGATGCTGAATGGGCATTTGTCGCTCCTTATTTGGCCTTGATGAAAGAAGATGCTCCCCAAAGAGATCATTCTTTGAGAGAAGTCTTCAATGGGCTGAGATGGATGGTCAGAGGGGGAACCACCTGGAGGATGATCCCTCATGATCTTCCCCCCTGGTATACCGTTTACCAGCAGGCTATGAGATGGATAAGAGCCGGAGTCTTTGATGCTATTGTTGATGATCTTCGAAAGATCCTGAGATTGGCTGAAGGGAGAAAAAAGGAGCCTTCTAGAGCGATTATCGATAGTCAGACTATTCAGTCTACCCCTGAGAGTGGGGGAAGAGCCGGATATGATGGGCACAAGAAGAAGAAAGGAAGCAAGATCCATATGGCTGTCGATACTCTCGGACATCTTCTGGCTTTGCAGGTAACTCCTGCCAATGAGCAGGAACGAGCTCAGGTGAAGAAGCTTTGTCAAGAGATTCAGGAAGTAACGGGAGAATCTGTTGAGATAGCTTTTGTAGATCAAGGCTACACAGGTGATCAGGCAAAAGAGGATGCCAAAGAGCATGGAATAGAGCTTCAGGTGGTGAAGCTCCCTCAAGCAAAGAGAGGATTTGTACTTCTCCCCAAACGATGGGTCGTTGAGAGATCGTTTGCCTGGAAGAGCAGGCTCAGAAGACTCGTAAGGGATTATGAGCGTCTACCTGAGGTATTAGCTGGTCTTCATTTCCTTGCTTTTGCCATACTCATGCTCAGAAGATTTGTTGAGGTGATATTCCAAAGTGCATAACACGCTCTAGTAAGTATCAAATATTAATATTTTTGAAAACTCAAGAATATACTACAGCTATGCAATTTGTTAATTAAAACTGAAATGTAAAGTTGATCTATTAGACGTAATATGGGGAATAAACAAAAGGAGAAAGATCATGGAGAAGATGCTTGCAACTGAAGAAGAAATCGCTTTACGGGCATACAACAGACAGTACCTATGCGCAGAAATGGGGGGCGGAAGAGAAGTAGTAGCCAACAGAAATGAAGCTCATGAATGGGAGACTTTTCGACTGATTGGATTGGGTAATGGAAGTGTAGCGCTTAAAGCCCATAATGGACAGTATGTATGCGCGGAAATGGGAGGCGGAAGAGAGCTAGTTGCTAACAGAAATGAAATTCACGAGTGGGAGACTTTTGAATTAATAGGATTAGGAAATGGAAAAGTAGCATTTAAAGCCTACAATGGACAGTATGTATGTGCGGAAATGGGAGGTGGAAGAGAAGTAGTAGCCAACAGAAATGAAATTCATGAATGGGAGACTTTTGAATTGATTGAATTAGAGGAGGTTAAAATACCTGATCAACCTGGTCTACCTAAGAAAGGCAAACTTCCTGATATAGGAACAAGAATTTGCGTAGACCAAAAAGAGAAAAAGGCAAATATCCGGATAACTGCCCATATTTTCACTAATAATTATAAGGTTTATGATGACATAGGAGCAAGTACCAGGTTAGAATTGGAGAAAAAGCGACCTATTTCGCAAAAAGCATGGTGGTGGAATATTGATGGCCATAATAGTGTGAGAGCTTTCTTCACTATAAATGATGATTTGGGCCAAAGTATAGTATGTCATGAAGCCCACAATTATCAATTTGATAATTATGTTTCTGCAAGAGCTATACGTTTTGGAATCCAGATTGGCGGAGAGATAGGAAAGATACTTGATCCTACGCAATATAATTTTAAAATGGATGGTTTTAATTTAGATCTTAGATTCTGGGAAAAAGATTGGAAAGGTATTCTAGCTGATAATAAGTTTAAATTTCCGATAGAAATAAATTTCCCTAAAGATAAGGCCAGACAATTTGATGGAGTTATTGCCTTTCATGCGGCTTCCAGCAAGGGACAGGAATTCCGTATAGTAACCAGTTGGAATGTGACTAATAAAATAGTAGTTCCTGAGCAATTTAGAAATGTATTTGATTATTATATTAAGTGGTAAGATATTAATATACCATCTAGTTAGATTTTATTCTCAATAGGTTGACATCTGTTTTTGGAAGTTATAATGGCTTTGTTGCACAAAGCCGGATAAATATCTGATATACTAAGAGAATAAGGGAAAGAGTACCATAAATTATTTTGTAGGATAAGTATATCAGTATG
>JAANMW010000391.1_pt1 | contig 51136 bp, 39 predicted proteins | sample 7279671 | NCBI WGS metagenome assembly JAANMW01 (sample SAMN14094541, study PRJNA606508) | bioreactor metagenome | isolation source: A lab-scale SPAN reactor treating ammonium-rich wastewater day 247 | place: Ireland: Galway | collected 2017-09-19 | reverse complement strand
TGTTTGGCTCGCTTGAGGAATGCGTCCAGCTTGCGAAGGATGTCGAAGGTGTGAAGCCGTGTATCGACTGGGCACACCTGCACGCGCGGCGGACGGACGGGTCGTTCAACAGCTATGAGGAGTTCGCCGGCGCACTGGCCTACGTGCGCGATCAACTGGGTGAAGACGCCTTGCAAACGGTGCATTTCCACCTCAGCGGGATTGCTTATACCGACAAGGGCGAGAAGATGCACCTGCCGCTCAACAAAGCGGATTTACGCTACCGGGATTTGCTGCAAGCCTTCGTCGATTTCGGGGTCAGCGGCACCGCCGGCGTAGAAGCGCCGGATCCGTTCCACGTTGAAGATGCGCTCGTATTTCAGGCGACATACAAGCGGTTGAACGGGTTTGCGATCACCGACTCGGAGGACTAACTACAACTCGAAATAAGGCAGGCTGGCGCGCATATCGTCCACGCTGTCCATCTCAAGCACCATCCATGTCGGGTTGGCGACCTTCCTAAGCTGAGGCAGGATCGCGTGATAATCCAGAACGCCGTCGTCGTAGTCGAACCCATGGTGTTCGTCAAACTTGCCGTTGTTGTTGTTCAAGTGGTAGTGGGTAAGCCACGGGCTGAGCAGGTCGAGCCAGTGCGGGAGCGTTATGCCTGAATCACTGAAAATCGCTGCATGTCCGACATCGAGGCAAGCGCCCAGCAGCGGGTGATTGATGTCGCGGAGCAGGTTGGCGATGATCTGCGGCTCGAATTCCCACATATTCTCGATGAGCACGCTGATACCGAGGCGGGCCGCCGTCAACGCGAAGTCGCCCCAGAAGTCGACGTTACGCTGATGCCAACCAACGCGATAGTAACCGTTCCGGATGGTCGCGATGAAGTTGGCATGCACCACCATCCGGCGCGCGCCGACGGCATCGGCGGCTTCGATGGCCTGCGTGAACCGACGCCGGCACAACGCGTTGACAGCCTCATCGACGCTTCCGGTCGCCATGTCGTAGAACGGGCCATGGATGGACAGCGGGACGTCCCGCCTTGCGAGTGCCTGTTTCACGCGTGCAAGCGTATCTGAAATTGGGCCATCGAGCACTTCGGGGAACGCGAAGTGCATCAGTTCGATCCCTACTTGAAATTCATCGGCCAGCTGACAAACAGTATCGAGATTGTATTGACCTGCACTCAGCAAGACGGTATCAGCCACAACTAGACCCTAATCTCAGTGGCGCAGCAGCACATAGGATGCAGAGTGTACACCGAAACCCGCACACACGCATACGGGTGGACTACCGGCAGTCTTCGGGCGGCGCCGCGCCGACTGGAGACCAGTAGATCGGCATGTTGCCTTCCGCGCCGGCGATCGTCGTGGCGCTTCCCGTTTCGACATCGATGACCATCGCGCGATATCCGGATCGCAGGGCAAGCCGCGTCCCGGACGGATCAAACGCCGGATAATCCGGATACGGGATGTCCTGCGCCGGCTCAAAGATCGTAATTGAGGTTTCGCCGTTCATCGCGTTGGGGATCATCCACAGTCGATGCGATGTCTCTCCGCCAATACCGCGCGCGCTGACCAACAGACTGCCATCCGGTGTCCATGTCTGATCGAGCGATAAACCATAGGCGAAGGTGATCTGATACGGGCGGGCGTGCGGCGTATTGGATACGGCCCAATACGTGTCGTTGCTTGGGCTGGGCGAGTACGTGAATGCGATCGTCTCTCCGTCCGGCGACCAGCGCGGCGCGCGCACGCTTCCTTCGGGGAACGCAGTAAGCCGGTATTTCGCGGAGGCATCCGCCGCCACGACCCAGAGATCGGCCTCCATGATCGGGTCGGCGTCGTCCGGGACAGGTGTGCGCTCCGGCTCTGGTGTCCCCTCCAGCGGATCGCGCGGATCGTAGCTGACATACGCGAGCCACGCCCCGTCCGGTGACCACTGCGGAGAGTGTTCGCGCCCGGTGACGCTGTACGCGACCGGAGTTCCGCCGGACGCGGGCGTCCATGCGACGTGATACGCGCGCTCAGGTTCTCCGTCGAGGCCGTCGCGGATGAGCGTAAACGCGATGCGGCTCCCGTCAGGCGACCATACCGGCTCCCATACGCCCCATTGAGACGCAGGGAGTTCGTCGTAGGTCACGATCTCAATGGGCGGGCGGCTCGCGTCAAGCGGCACGATATACGCTCGCGGAAGGCCGTCGGCCTGCGTCAGCGTCGCCAAGACCGAACATCCGTCGGGCGCAAATCCCCAGACAGTGTGAAACCCCGTTCCGATCACGCGGGTGTTGATGATGCCCTGATCCGGGTCGAGGATGAGGATGGCGGATTGAGAGGCATCAGTGGTCGCTAGTCGGTCACCGCTTTGCGCCCCGGCAGAGCCGCAAAGGGTGATCACGAGCAGCATCAGGGCGCGAAAAAGTCGCATTCTACGGCGGCTAACCTCGGGTCGTATTCTCGAATCGTCTCGACTATAATCCTGTCACGTTACGCCTTGAACCACAACCCGTTCTGCTCACGAGATTCAGTAATGTCGTTGAACGATGCGACTTTGGCATTTATCGGCTCTGGGGTCATGGGTGAAGCTATGATACGCGGCGTGCTTCACCGCGAACTGGTTCCGCGTACGAGCATCGTGGCGGCGGATCCTCATGCCGAACGCATTACGTACCTGCATGATACGTTCGGCGTGGAGGTTACGCACAGCAATCGTGATGCCGCACGCACAGCCGATATCGTGATCCTCTCGATCAAGCCGCAGGTCATGTCCGCCGTGCTGCCTGAGTTGGACGGCCAGCTCAAGCCTGACGCGCTGGTCATCAGCATCGCCGCCGGCGTTCCCCTACATACGCTGAGCCATGGCTTATCGAACCAGCACGTCGTCCGCGCGATGCCGAATACGCCGGGGCAGATCGGTAAAGGGATCACGGTATGGACGGCGACTCGCGACGTGTCCGGCAGTCAGCGTCAGCAGGCGAAGGAACTGCTCGGCGCGCTGGGCGAGGTCATGTACGTGGAAGATGAGCGTTTCTTGGACATGGCGACGGCGCTCAACGGCACCGGGCCGGCGTATGTGTTCATGTTCATGGAGGCGTTGATCGACGTCGGCGTGCACATGGGGCTGTCGCGGCGCGACGCCGAACGGCTGGTGCTGCACACCATGCGCGGCTCGGTCGAATTCGCGATGCAGTCCAACCAGCATCCGGCGGAGCTTCGTAATCAAGTCACCAGCCCCGGCGGCACGTCAGCCGAGGCGATCTATCACCTTGAGAAGGGCGGTTTGAGGACGGTTATCGCGGACGGTGTGTGGGCAGCGTATCGGCGTTCGCGTGAACTGGGGGAGTCATCGGCCAAGTCGTGACGGCCGGATTGTATGGTTTGTGAAAATGTGGACAAAAAGTTAGGCGTCCATTACAATCAACCGACTTTTGTCCAATTTTGAGAATCAACTAAGTCGTGGGCAGCGAAAGGGTGCGAGGCATGGCTGAAGGCTCCAACTTGTACGATGCAATTTTCAAGCAGATCGAGGGCTTCGCGCCGTCTGTCGAATCCACAGACGTCGGCTACGTCCAAGAGATCGGCGACGGCATCGCACGCGTGTCCGGTCTGGATAACGTGCGGCTGAGCGAACTGGTTCGCTTTGAGAATGGCACACCGGGGATCGCGTTCAATCTCGAGCGCGATAACGTCGGTATCATCATCATGGGTGACTATGATGAAATCCAAGAAGGCGATGAGGTTCGCCCGCTTGGCCGTATCGCATCTGTGCCGGTCGGCAAGGGCTTGGTGGGCCGCGTCGTGGACGCGCTCGGTCAGCCGATCGACGGCAAGGGGCCGATCCAGTCGGATGAATACTTCAACATCGAGCGTATCGCGCCGGGCGTGATCGATCGTCGCAACGTATATCGGCCGGTTCAGACCGGTATCCTCGCCATCGACGCCATGATCCCCATCGGCCGCGGCCAGCGTCAGTTGGTCATCGGCGACCGTCAGGTGGGGAAGACGGCGCTGGCGCTCGATACGATCTTGAACCAGGGCGGCCAGTCGATGTACTGCATCTACGTCGCCATCGGCAAGCGCCGCGGCGAGGTGGCGCGCCTCGTGTCGACCCTTGAACAGGCCGGCGCTATGGAATACACGACCGTGGTCGTGGCGTCCGCGTCGGACTCTGCGGCGATGCAGTATATTGCACCGTACTCGGGCTGCGCGATCGGCGAGTGGTTCATGGAAAATGGCATGGACGCGCTGGTCGTGTATGACGACCTGAGCAAGCATGCATGGGCGTACCGTCAGGTTTCGCTGCTGATGCGCCGCCCGCCGGGCCGCGAAGCGTATCCGGGCGATGTCTTCTATCTGCACAGCCGCCTGCTTGAGCGCGCCGCGCAGCTTTCCGAAGCTCGTGGAAACGGCTCGCTGACCGCGCTGCCGATCATCGAGACGCTGCTCGCCGACGTGTCTGCTTACGTGCCGACCAACGTCATCTCGATCACCGACGGTCAGATTTACCTTGAGAGCGAACTCTTCTACGCCGGCCAGCGCCCCGCGCTGAACGTCGGTATCAGCGTGAGCCGCGTGGGTGGTGACGCCCAGACCAACGCCATGAAACGCGTCGCCGGTGGTATGCGCCTTGATCTCGCGCAGTTCCGCTCGCTGGCCGCGTTCGCGCAGTTCGCTAGCGACCTCGACGCCGCCACGCAGCGCCAGCTGTTCCAAGGTATGCGCCTGACCGAACTGCTCAAGCAGCCGCAGTACCAACCGCTCAAGCTGTCCGATCAGGTGGCATTGATCCATGCGGGCAACAGCGGTCAGCTCCAGAGCATTCCGGTTGACCGGATTCTGGAGTGGAAGGAACGCTTCCTGAAGTTCTTCAACACCCAGTACGCTGAGGTGGCAAACCGGATCGACATCGAGGCCAAGTGGAACGATGAGGTGAAGGTGGCTATCGACGGCGCAATCGCCGCGTTTATGGATACGTGGAGCTAACCGATGGCTTCCACTCGCGAAATTAGAAAGCGCATCCGAAGCGTAAAAAACATCGGGCAGATCACCCGAGCGCTCGAGGCGGTTTCGGCGTCGCGCGTGCGTAAGGCGCAGGCCCGCGTGTTGGCGAGTCGTGCGTACGCAGAGAAGGCGTGGGAAATCCTTCTGAACGTTCAAGCCGCAAGTAAAGGCGGCGGGGCGATGCACCCGCTGTTGACGAAACGGGATGACGTCAAGGCGATCATGATCGTGTTGGTCACGTCGGATCGCGGCCTTGCTGGGGCGTTCAACAGCAACATCATCCGCGCTGCAACGCGCTTCGCCAAGCGGCTGGGCAAACCGGTGCGCTGGGTATCGGTCGGGCGGAAAGGGCGCGATGCGCTCATCCGGGCCAATCAGAATATCGTCGCACAGTTTTCTCTGACCGCCGAGCCGAGCGCCAGCGAGATGACGCCAATTGCCCGCCTCGCGATCGACGAGTTCCTGAGTGGCACGGTCGATGACGTGTTCATCTCCTACACCGACTTCATCAACACGCTGACGCAGCGGCCGGCCGTGCTGGGATGGCTTCCGCTCATCCCGCACGAAATGGATGACAAAGTCGCGGCCGAGTACATCAAGGATGTGCCGAGCGTGACGGCGAACAAGCTGGATTACGAGTTTGAGCCAAGCCCGCAGGCCATTCTCGAAGAGATTGTGCCGCGCTTTACCGAACTCCAGCTCTATCAGGCCGTGCTCGAAAGTCAGGCCAGCGAACACAGCGCGCGTATGGTCGCGATGCAGAACGCCAGCGGCAACGCCGATCAGCTCGTGCAGGACTTGACACTGGTCTACAACAAGGCTCGCCAAGCTGCGATCACGAGTGAAATCCTCGACATCGTGGGCGGCGCCGAAGCGCTCCAAGCCACCATTGATACTATCGAAGCCGCGATCATGCCTGATCTTCTCGCGCATGTCGTACCCTAGCGATCACCCGCAACTGCTCAAGGAGAATCTACTCAATGGCTGAAGTAGAAGGACGCATTACCCAAGTACTCGGCGCGGTGGTCGACGTCGAGTTTCCGGGAAGTCAGCTTCCCGACCTATATGACGCAATTCGCGTTCCGCGCGAGGGGCAAAAAGACCTGATTCTCGAGGTCGAGCTGCATATCGGCCACAACACGGTGCGCTGCGTCGGGATGGATACCACGGATGGTTTGGCTCGTGGCGCGAAGGCGTATGCAACTGGCGCTCCGATCCTTGTCCCGGTCGGCGAGGCGGTGCTAGGGCGTGTGTTCAACGTGCTAGGCCACCCGATCGACGGTGGCAAGGATGTGCCCGATGATGAACCACGCCGGCAGATCCATACGGCGGCGCCGGAGTTCGAAGATCAATCCACCACGATTGAGGTGTTCGAGACCGGCATGAAGGTGATCGACCTTGTCGCGCCTATGACGCGCGGCGGTAAGGTCGGTATCTTCGGCGGCGCCGGGGTCGGCAAGACGGTGACTATTCAGGAATTGATCAACTCGATCGCCACGCAGCACGAGGGGCTTTCGGTATTCGCCGGCGTGGGTGAGCGTACCCGTGAAGGTACGGCCCTGTATCACGAGATGGAAGAGGCCGGCGTGCTTCCTAAGCTGGCGATGGTCTTCGGTCAGATGAACGAACCGCCCGGCGTGCGTTTGCGCGTCGCGCTCAGCGGCCTTGCGATGGCCGAGCACTTCCGCGACGAAGGCAAGGACGTGCTGCTGTTCATTGACAACATCTTCCGCTACTCGCTGGCCGGCGCCGAGGTGTCGGCGCTGCTCGGACGTATGCCGTCGGCCGTGGGATATCAGCCGACGCTCGCCGACGAGATGGGACAGCTGCAAGAGCGCATCACCTCTACCCGTGCCGGCGCGATCACGTCGATGCAAGCCGTGTACGTGCCCGCCGACGACTACTCCGATCCGGCGCCGGTGGCGGTGTTCACGCATCTGGATGGCACGATCGCGCTTGAGCGTTCAATCGCCGCGCGCGGTCTGTTCCCGGCGGTTGATCCACTCGGCTCGACTTCGAAAATCCTCGACCCGCTGGTGATCGGCGAGGATCACTATCGCACGGCGCGCGAGGTTCAAAGCTACCTGCAGAAGTACAAGGATCTACAGGACATCATCAACATCCTCGGCATTGACGAGCTGTCCGATGATGACAAGCTGTTGGTCGCCCGCGCGCGTAAGATCGAGCAGTTCCTGACGCAGCCGATGGTGGTCGCCGAGCAGTTCACCGGACGCCCGGGCCGCTATGTGAAGGTCAAGGATACGGTGCGCGGCTTCCGCATGATCCTCGACGGTGAGGTCGATCATATTCCTGAGCAGATGTTCTACATGGCGGGTACGATTGACGAGGTGATCGAGCGCTACGAACAGTCCGAGCTGAACAACTAACGGGAGCCGTTATGCCAATCGCGGTTGAAATCGTTAGCAAAGAGCGCAAGGTGTTCGAAGAACTCGAAGCCGACATGATCGTCGTTCCGGCTTCCGAGGGGATCATGGGAGTCCTGCCGCATCACGCGCCGGTGCTCACCACACTCGGTTATGGTGAACTCATTGTGCGTAAAGGCGCAGCCGAGGAGCGTTTCGCGATCTATGGCGGCGTGGTCGACGTGCGTCCCACCAAAGTGACTGTCTTGGCGGAGTTGGCCGAGTCGTCGTTCGAACTCGACATCGAGGCCATTGACCATGCCCGCGAGGAAGCGGCGCGCATGATGGCTGAGGGAAAGGCGGGGCTGTCAGAAGCGGCGCGCCAGCAGATCACGTTGGCGCTTCGACGGGCCGAACTGGCGCACAAGATCGTGTCGCGTACCCAAAGCCGGCCGGGCATTCGTATCGTCGAGCAAGAGTAGCGGCGGTCGAAACTCAAACAGTATTGTCAGGCAGCGTCCGGGAGGTGATCTATCGTCCCGGACGTTGTTTTTTTCGGCTCCGCCATGTACATTACCGCAATCACCACACGCTCAAGAGAGCCACACAATGCTTGGTAAGAAACTAGGCGTCGATCTCGGCACGATCAACACGCTGATTTGGGAAGCGGGTCAGATCGTGCTGCAGGAGCCGTCACTCGTCGCGCTCGCAGCAGAGGAAGACATGCGGCGAATCCCGGTCATCGAGATCGGTCAGCCCGTGCGCGAGATGCTCGGCAAGGTCGACAGCGAAGACATCCAGATTGTGCGTCCGCTTCAGAACGGCGTGATCGCCGACTATGAAGTCACCGAAGCGATGCTGAGCTACTACCTTGGCAAGGTGACTGGACGTGTCCGACTGTTCAAGCCGACAGTGATGATGTCTGTCCCGTATGGCGTCACCAGCGTTGAACGGCGCGCAGTCTATGAAGCGGCGCTGGCGGCCGGCGCACGGGAAGTCTTCACGATCCCTGAGCCGCTGGCGGCGGCGATTGGGGCGGGGCTGCCGATTGCCACACCGGCGGGTGATATGGTGGTCAACATTGGCGGTGGAATCACTGAGGCTGCCGTGCTTTCGATGAACGCGATCGTGCGCGCCGAAAGCGGACGCGTAGGCGGCTTGAAGTTGGATGACGCGATCATCCAATACGTGCGGCGCAAGTTCCAGCTGAGCATCGGCCAGCCCACAGCCGAGGCCGTCAAGATTCAGGTCGGGGCGGCTGTGCCGCTGCCAACCCCGTTGGCGATGGATATTCAGGGGCGTGACAGCCGTACCGGGCTGCCGCGGTCTGAGCGCATTACGACCGGGGAGGTCGTCGAAGCGCTGCAAGAGCCGTTGGGCCAGATCGCTGCGGTCGTGAAGAATGTGCTTGCGGCGACCCCGCCAGAACTAGCGTCGGACATCATCGACCGCGGCGTCATACTCACCGGCGGCGGAGCGATGCTGCGGGGTATTGAGCAGTACCTGACGACTCAGGCGAGCGTTCCGGTGTATCGATCCGAGAACCCGATGATCGCGGTGGCTTCTGGCGCTGGGCGTGCCCTCGAGGATCCCGCGCTTCAGCGCAGGATCGCGCAGGGTTAGAAACTCCGCCTAAATCAGTTCATCTTCGACGTAGTACGTCATGCGCTGTAGGCCGACCACTGGATCGATGTACTGCACATGCACGTTGGATGGCACGCTCAAGTTAATCGGGGCGTAGTTCAAGATTCCGCGCACACCGGCTTCCACGAGATGAGCAGCGACGGCTTGAGCGTGCTCGGCAGGCACGGCAATCATCGCCAGCCGGATGCCGCGCGTCTCGATTGTGGTGTGCAGCTCGCTCAACGGCTGGACAAGAAGGTTTTCCACCCGCTGCCCGACCTTCTCCGGGGCGCTGTCGAACAAGCAGCTAATGTGAAACCCACGGTCGCCAAACCCGCGATAACGTGCGATTGCTTTACCCAGATCGCCGATGCCGACAAGGGCGACTTCCCACTCGCGGTCAACATGAAGCACCTTGCGCAGGCGATCCTGCAGAAAGCTGATGTGATAGCCGGTACCCTGCTTGCCGAAGCCGCCGAAGTGCGATAGATCCTTGCGGATTTGCGCCGAACTGATACCCAGCCGCTGGCCCAATTCATGCGATGAGGTGATCTCCTGCCCATCTGCTGCAAGGCGGTTCAGCGCCCGCAGATAGATGGGAAGCCGACTAATGACAATATCTGGGATATTACCGTTACCGTTGTTTGAGGCCATCTACACCTGACCGGGGTTTGTTTGTGAAAAGTGTTTCATGCGCAACATCATAACATTGTTTCCCTGATTACGCTACCACCCGAGGCATGCTTAGGTTACGGCGCGAAATGGTGATACAATGCTTCCGATCTAGGTGTCTAGCCGCACTGCGTGATTCCCGGAAGTTGGATGCATGACAACGGAACAACGTCCCGACCGCGAGGTCAACCGTCGTCTGCTCGACGTGCAAGACAGCATGCTTGATGGCCTAAGCCAACTCGCGGCCTACTTCGGTTTCAGCAAGGTCATGGGTCAGCTCTACGGCGTGCTGCTGCTTGACGGAGAACCGATGTCGCTGGACGATTTGATGGAACGGCTCGACATCTCCAAAGCCAGTGTCAGCCTTAACATGCGCACCCTAGAGCAGTTGGGGATGGTTCGGCAGGTGTGGCTTCGAGGGCGGGGTGATCGCCGCAAGTATTACGAAGCGGAAACCGATCTACTGCAAATTCTCACCAACATTTTGAAAGGGCGCGAGCTGCGTGAGGTCGATCGGGCGCTCAGCGTTTTGCAGGATAACATCAGGACGCTGGAGGATGCGCGTAGTTCGATGAATGTGGAAGATCAGCACACCGCCGATCTGTACATCGATCGCATTACCGAAATGCAGGCGTTTTTCCGTTTTGCACAACTCGTTATGACGACGGTGCTTGGCCGGCTCAACGAACTCAAGGTCGATCAGATTTCGCGCATCGATCTCGGCTAGCTGACGTCAGAATCCACGTAGATCGAGCTTGCGATGGCGCGAGCGATGATCTCGGAGCGCCCCCCAATCACGACCTCCAACGTGTCGTCGACCTCGCTGCAAGAGATAAGCTGAATTTCATCGCCGAGGCGGATTTCGCGCGCGGTGAGATGCCGGAGGATTTCCGCGCTTCCACCGTCAAGCCGGACGACGATGCCTGTTGTTCCGGGTGTCAACTGTGTAAGCCTGAGCGCGGATACGGTCGCGACGGTGCCTTCGGCCGTCGGGATCGGATCGCCGTGAGGGTCGATGTCCGGCGTGCCGAGCTTGCGATCAATCGCCTCAACAAAGCGATCAGATACGGCATGTTCGAGGCGTTCAGCTTCGTCATGCACTTCGTGCAGGTCATAACCCAGCTCGCGCACGAGGAACAACTCGATCAGACGATGCCGGCGAATCACGCTCAGCGCCACGCGTTCGCCCTCATCGGTTAGCCGCATTCCGTAGTACTTCTGATAGTTCAGCAAACCCGCGTCTTCAAGCCGCTGCGCCATATCGGTCACGGATGGCGCTGTCACGTTCAGACGTTCAGCGAGCGCGTTTGTCGACACACGCTCGGAAACATGCTGAAGCGTGTACACGGCTTTGAGGAAGTTCTCGACCGATTCCGATGGATTCGGCCCTACAGTGGACTTTTGTGCACTCATAACGTAGTCCCCGTCGACTACACTGGCAGATCCAACCCGAAGCTGTCGCGCATGAAGTCCGTCTGACTGTCGTCTGGCTCGCGCTCCGGCGGGGGAAGGATCGGGTGATACGTCCCGCTCGGGTCAAGAAGCCACGCGCCGGCGGTATTCCGTAGATCCGTATAGAGGATTCGCAGCAGCCGACGCTGAAGGCGCGGGTCGATCACCGGGCTGACGATCTCGACTCGATTATACAGGTTGCGCCGCATCAGGTCTGCGCTGCCGATGTAGATCCGCCTATCCGCCGGCGCGTTTTGGAAGTAATAGACCCGCGAGTGCTCCAGATAGCGACCGGTTATTCCGATAACCCGGATGTTCTCGCTCATTCCGGCGAGTCCGGGCGCTAGACAGCACAGACCGCGTACGATAAGGTCAATCTGGACGCCGCATTGTGATGCCCGGTAGAGGTGCTGGATGATCCGGTCTTCTTCGAGTTGGTTCATCTTCATGATGATGCGCGCAGGGCGGCCTTGCAGCGCGGCACTTGCCTCGTTGTCGATGAGTTGAAGAATCGAGGGCAGCAAGTATTCCGGCGCGATCAAAAGGCGCTTGTACTGGGTCGCCGGAGCGAAACCGGTCAGCCGATTGAACAGCCGCGTGGCATCGTCCGCGATCTCCGGGTTGCACGTAAACAAGCCGATATCACTGTAGAAGCGGGCCGTGCTGCTGTTGTAGTTCCCGGTTGCGAGGTGCACATAGCGGCGTAGGCTGTCGCCTTCCTTGCGGATAACAAGGCAGATCTTGCCGTGTGTCTTGATCGCGAGTTTCTCGACACCGTATGTGACGTGAACGCCTTTCTCCTCAAGCTGGCGTGCCCATTCGAGGTTGTTCTCCTCATCGAACCGGGCCTTGAGTTCCACCAACACCGTGACCTGCTTGTCGTTCTCCCGCGCTTCGATCAGCGATTGGATGAGGGGCGAGTCGCGGCCGATCCGATACAGCGTCGCCTTGATGGCAACCACGTCGGGGTCATGTGCAGCGGCCTTGAAGAATTCTTCGACCGGCGCGAAAGAGTCGTACGGGAGATGAATCAGCACGTCGCCCTGCCGGATCGTCGTGAACATATCCTGCCCAAGCTGGAACGGCTCTGGAATTCGCGGTGTGTACTTGGGGTACTTCAGGTCGGGGCGGTCGACAGCTGCAAGCTCAACGAGGCTGGCTGTGCCAAGCGCGCCGTCCACGATGTACACGTCCCGGTCTGGCACGACCTCCAGCTCTTCGGTCAGGCGTTGAAGCATGGCATGACTGATCGTGTCCTGCACCGTGAGGCGGACAACCGCGCCAAACCGCCGCTCACGAAGGCTGTTCTCGATCAGTTCGCTGAAGTCGAACCCCTCATCCTCTTTTTCGTGTTCGTAGTCGATATCGGCGTTTCGCGTCACGCGGAACGGGTGATGCTCGACGACTCGCATGCCGGGGAACAGCAGATCGAGATTGTCTGAGATTACATCCTCTATGCGCACATACTCGATTCCGACGGCGGCTGTGTTGTCCTTGAATTTGCGCCGGACGAGGTTGATATCCACAAAGCGCGGAAGTGTCTCCGGGATTTTGATGCGGACGAACTCGTACAAGTCCGGATCGTCTGGCTCGTTTGGATACGCGAGAAAGATCGCGATGTTCATGCTGAGGTTCGAGATGAACGGAAACGGCCGCGCGCTGTCCGCTGCCAACGGTGTCAGAATCGGGTAGATTTCCTGCGCGAAATACTCTCGAAGCAGTGTGCGATCATCGTCGCTGAGATCCACGGCGTGCTTGACGTAAACACCCGCCTGAGCGAGCTGTTCAAGTAAGCCGCGCGTGATACTGCGCAGTTCGTCAAGCAGACCGAGCACGCGCTCGCGGATCGTGTGAACGAGCTGTTCGGGTGTGAATCCGTCTGGCCGCGCCGTGTCGATCTCCATGCGGATCTTCTTGATATAGGATGACACGCGCACCATGTAGAACTCATCCAAGTTACTGCCGACAATCGAGACGTAACGGATGCGTTCAAGCAGCGGGATGTCTTTGTCTCGCGCAAGCCCAAGCACGCGGCGATTGAATTCGATCGCGCTGAGTTCCCGGTTGATATAGTTTTCGGAGTTGAGTGACGGCAGTTTTGGCAGCATTGACGTTTGGTAGAAGTTGTTTCCTAATAATTGATTGTGGCTGATGAGGGACGATGGCGCAAGCACGCGAACAAAAACAGACGAGCTGACGCCCGCCTGTTTTCATACGACACGATCCTTACGCGTGTGCAAGTTCGCTGAGCGTCTGCTCTAACAGCTCGACGGCAGCGCCAAGGGTCTTCGCATCGAACGCGAACTTGACGCCAGCCGCGGCAAACAGATCGGGAAGGCCCGCAGTGCCGCCCAACGCCAACGCCGATCGGTACTGTGCGACGGCGGCGCGCTGATCCTTTTTCGCGTTGCCGAACACCTGCGCCGCGCCGAGTTGGGCCAACCCATACTCCACGTAGTAGAAGGGCACGTGGAAGATATGCAGCTTGCGATGCCAGCCGGTCGCCTTAATGTCGTCAAGCCCGCTGTAGTCGATCCCACGCATGAACCGATCCCACAGCTGTGACCACTGTGCATCGCACTCTGCGGGTTCCATGGCGGCATCCGGGTTTTCATAAACCCAGTGTTGGAACAGATCAACGACGGCCATGTAGGGCCAGAAGCGCAGCATGCCTTCGATGTGCTCGGTGCGGGCGCGGGCGGCATCTACCCGAGAATAGAAACCTCCGTGTTCGGTGGTCAGGTAGGGCGCGGCGAGCAGCTCCATCGCCATTGACGCGACTTCGCAGAACTCCATCGGGGGATTCTTCTGCTGGAAATAGGGCAGATCGGCGGCCGCGAACGCATGGAACGCATGCCCGCCTTCGTGCAGCATCGTTTGCACATCGTCATGCAGCCCGACGGAGTTCATAAAGATGAACGGCCGCTTTGCGACCTCGAAGTACGTGCAGTAGCCACCCGGCGCTTTGCCCTTACGGTTGTCGAGGTCGAGCAGGCGCTCGTTTGCCATCGTCTCGAAATAGCCGCCGAGGATCGGATCCACGTGGTTGAAGATTGCGCCGGTGCGGGCAATCAGGTCATCTACACTTTCGAACGGCTTGAGCGGATCAGCGCCAGACGGGTCGACCTCTGTGTCCCACGGTCGAAGAGTCGAGAGACCAAGCGCGGCCCGTTTGCGATCGTAGACCCGCTGGGCTGCGGGGACGACGGTCTCCTCAATGGCCGCGCAAAATGCCTTCGCATCGTCCGGCGTGTAATCGAAACGGTGGAACTGCTTCCAGCGCAGGTCGCGATAACTGCCGAACCCGGCGTTTTTCGCCATTTGAACACGCAGCGTCAGGAACTGTCGCCACAGATCATTGAATGCAGACCGGTCGGCAAGGCGGCGCTCCATCGTTAAGCACCATGCGCGCTCGCGGCGCTCGCGATCCGGGTCGTGCTGTACCGGCGTCAACTGCGCCAGCGTCACCTCTTTGCCTTCCCACTCAACCGTTTGCGCCCCGCTCAGCTTGTCGTATTCCAGACCGGCCTTGCTCTCCTCAGTCTGAAGCGGCAGGTTCTCCTCGCGGAAAATCTCAAGGTCGGCACGCATGTTGCGCAGCGGTATCTCGAATCCGCTCAGTTCAAGCTCGCTGCGAACGAGCTTCTCGCTCAGCGTGTTATTCGCCATCGCGAGCGGCGGATAGACCTTCTCCATGTAGGTGTTGTAGCGGCGTTCTGCGACCTCGTCGGTTGTATCGACGGTCGTCGCAACTGAGATACGGGACAGGACTTCGAGCGCCACGTTTGCGATCGCCGACCAATCGCTGAGCCACGATTCGAGCGTCGCTGCGTTGAGATCGGCCTCGTAGAGGGCGGTGAAGAAGGGTTCGTAATCCTCCCACAGCCAGTCCAGTGCTTGCATTGCGTCGGTGGGTATAGTAGCGGCCATCAGATCCTCTCAAATGGATTGCAACGTTGGAAACAGTTTAACCAACTTCTGCCGATTCGTCATCGGGAACGCCGAGAGCTGCCGTCAGCATGGCGCGCATATTCAACGCTTCAGGTAAAAGCCGGTTATCGAGCTGCCGAACTGACCCGACCCGGCTTGCACCAATCATGGCAACCGCCGGCATAGCGTCGCTCACTTAGCGTCCGCCGGGGGTTGGGGTTGGCGCAGAACGCCGGATGTAGATGGTCACGCTGCATGACTCGCGCAAGGTGTCGGTAATGTCAAACACGGCGAGGCGGAACTGATATGTCCCCTCTTCGTAGATGACCGGGTTAAACTGACTGAGCACGCCAAGGGTCTCGACAGGCTGCGTATAGCTCTCCATCGTCGCGTAACTGCCGCCGGTCAGCTCGCCAGCGATCTCCAGCTTATACGTCGCGAAGTCGGACGTGAACGCCGTGCCACGAACTTCGATCAAGTTTTGAATCACCTGACCGTTAGCCGGGATTTGCAGGAACGCGCCGGGGGACGTGCATCCGACCGGGCTGGGCGCTGGCTCGATCGTGCCGACCGGCGTTGCTGTCGGCGTGGGCGTGATCCTCACCTCGTTATTGTCGAAGCCGATCAACGGGACGGAGTCCTCGTCGATGTCGACCTGCGACAGCGGCGCCGCTGTCGGCGTGTTGAAGTCGATGTCGACGAGGACATCTTGCACCTGTGGTGCCAGATCGAGTGTCGCTCGCAGGGTGGGCGCAACCGCGACCTGAATGGCGACGACGAACAAGATGCCCTCGATGAGCAAGGCGAGTGTCGTCAGGGCGTTGGCGCGTGCATACCGTGCGAGGTCGCGCTGAAGCTCGAAGCGGGTCGCGTGCAGCTCATAGTTTGCACGGCCGATCCGGCGCAGTGTGAGCAGAAGCGCAATGCCGGCGAAGATGTATAAGCCGATCGCGACCTGTTCGATAAAGAAGACGACGAACGCCATCCGCGGCCTTAGATTCGCGCTAGGACACCACGCAGGATGGCGCTCAGCTTCGGCACGATGACCTTGCCGGTCTCAAGCACTTCCTCGTGATTGGCGTCCATCGGGCTGTCGACAACGTCAATCCCTTTGTTGGTGATGGCCGAGAACGCCAGAACGCGCATGTTCATGTGACGAGCGACCAGCACCTCGTGCACCGTTGACATACCGACGGCATCTGCGCCGATGATGCGAAGCATGCGGACTTCGGCCGGAGACTCGAAGGTCGGCCCGGCAAGGCACGCATACGTCCCTTCATGGATTGCGATATCGAGATCGCTGGCGACCTGCTTAGCGGCCGCACGAAGGGATGTGTCGTACGGCGTGGACATGCCAATAAATCGCTCGCCCAGTGTCTCGTCGTTTGGGCCGACAAGCGGATTCGCGCCGGCCATTCCGATGAAATTGATGTGGTCGTTGAGCAGCATGATGTCGCCGGCTTCGTATGACAGGTTGATCCCGCCGGCCGCGTTGGTCAGAATAACCGTCTTGACGCCGAGGAAGTGCATCACGCGAATCGGGAAGGTGATCTGCTGCGGGGTATAGCCTTCGTAGAAGTGTGCGCGCCCTTGCTGGCACACGACCTGTTTGCCCTCGAGCGTGCCGAAGACCAGACGCCCGCTGTGGCCGTGGACGGTCGACTTCGGCCAACCGGGAATATCCTCGTAGGGCACGACGACGCGGTCGGTCAGTGTGTCGGCCAGCACGCCGAGGCCAGAACCCAAGACAAGACCCACGTCAGGCACGCGATCCGTCACCTTGCGAATCGCCTCGACGGCAGGGCCATAGAGTGGATGAGAAGTCACGTTGATGTTGTCCTTATGCGTTTGTTGCAGGCAGCATATCAAGATAGTCGAACGTCACAATATCGTCCGCCTCGATTGAGAGGATTCGCAGCATCTCCTGAACGTGGGCGGCCTTGAAATCGGCGTCCCGTGCCGACCATGTGCGCGACTTGATCTCGATGTACAAGCCGGGCTGGGCAGGCTGCAGCACTTGATCGACGTTGATGTAGAACTGCACGCCGCGATAAGTAATCGACCAGCGGCGGCGATCCTTGTCCAGCGTGCGCTCAGTGTCGGCTTGGAAGTACTCTTTGTAGAAGCGGAGCGGCTGGGTGGCGGCGGCGATGAATCGAGATCGTGACAATGCGATTGTCGAGTCGATCTGGCGATCTTTCTCAGGCGAGGTGTAGGTCAACCGTGTGCGCACGTCCTGAATCTTGCCCTCGTCGTCGACCTTGTCGTCCTCACGATAGCGAACCCGGCCAGCGGTCGGATCATCGAACATGAAGTACGTATCGTGCTGGCGATAGTGAGTCGTTCGGAGGACTTCGACGTCCGGATGGTCGAGCAGGGTTTCGATGGTGGAGGGATCGCGCAAGACGGCCTTGACCTGAATCTCGAAGCTCTCGCCGCGCTCCACGCCCACCGACACGGCGATCAGCTTGCTTAGGACGTTGCGCTGATAATCGCCGAGGAATGCGCCGATGCGCGCTGAATAGCCAACCGCCTCGACCCGCAGCGCCTGTTCGTCAATCGTCGTCAGGCGGCGGTCACGCATCAGGAACGCGCCGTTCACGAGCGTATGCGCGACATCGGATGCCTTCGAGGCGTAAACGATGCGCGAGTACACGTTGTCCGGGTTGAAGTCATAGTGGGGAATGTTGTGCAGCGGCTGAGAATCTAGCACGATAATATCCGCCGCCTTGCCCGCCTCAAGCGTGCCGACGTGATCGGCCATGCCGAGTACTTTCGCGCCGCCACGGGTCGCCATCGTCAAGGCTGTTTTCGCCGGCACCGCCGTGGGGTTGTACGTCTGCGTCTTTGCTAGCAGCGCGGCGAGGCGCATCTCCTCAAACATATCGAGGTCGTTGTTGCTGGCGGGGCCATCCGTGCCGATCCCGACGGTGACTCCGTTATCGAGCATGTCTTGAACACTCGCGATCCCGCTTGACAGCTTCAGGTTGGCACTGGGACAGTGCGCGACCGCGGCGCCCTTCTCGCGGAAGATACGCATTTCGGTCTCGTCGATCCAAACGCAGTGCGCGGCAATCACCGGGACTTTGAAGAAGCCGATCTTGTTGAGCCAGTGCACGAGCGTTTGCTTGTACGTGCTGAGGTGATCCTCGGCCTCGGAGCGAGTCTCGGCGATGTGGATCATCATCGGGACATTGTACTCGGCCGCCAGTTCGGCGCATTTTTCCAACGTTTCCTGCGTGTTGGAGTAGGGCGCGTGGGGCGCGACGGCCGGTGTGATGAGCGGATGTCCCTTCCACGTTTCGATGAAAGTGCGCGCATAGGCGAGGCTCTCTTCGTAGCTCGCCGCGTCCGGGGCGGGAAACTTGAGCACGGTCTCACCGAGGACGGCCCGCATGCCGACCCGCGCGGTTTCGGTAGCGATGTCGGCTTCGAAGTAGTACATGTCAGTAAACGTCGTGACACCGCCCTTAATCATCTCCGCGCACGCCAGTTGAGTTCCGACCCGGCAGAAATCCGGGCTGACGAACTCACGCTCGGTGGGCATGATGTAACCGTAAAGCCACACATCCAAGCGCAGGTCGTCCGACAGCCCACGTAGGAGCGTCATTGGGACGTGGGTGTGCACATTGATGAGGCCGGGCAGGATATACTGCCCCCGGCACGAGACGATCGTGTCGCTGTTGTACTGCGCGAGGATCTTGTCGGTGGGGCCAACCGCGGCGATCTTGCCGCCGTGAATCGCGACAGCCCCATTCTGAAGCACGTCGTACTGCTCGTTCATGGTGACGACGACGCCTTCAGTAAGGATCGTATCAACCCGCTGCATCGTGGTATCCTTTGCGATGTTGCGCCGAGTGATGCGCGACATTATACATCAACTCCGCGCGACGCCCGGACGTACGCGGACGGACGCCACAGTGAGGGGGCGGCGTGACGGTATTCAATCGACTGCGCAGCATTCTCGAAGCCGGATTGGTCGGGCTGTTCTTTGTGCAAGCACTGCGGGCCACGGTTGGCTTCGTGTACAGCCGGACGGCGAGCGCGTCGATTTTTCCGGCGCTCGACCCGGCCGCCGTTGACCCGAACTTGCCCGGACTCGTATCGCCGGCGGTCGTGCAATCGGAGCTGGTCGTCTTAGGGATCGCCTGCGTGCTGCCACTGCTGGCGATCGGGTTGGGGCGCTGGCGCTCGTCGCTGCTGCTGGCCGGTCTGGCTGTGGCCGGCGCTCGTCTTGTGATGGCGCTTCCATCGGCTGGAATTTCGCCTGCAATCGGTGCTTATCTCACGGTTGGTACCGGACTGTTTTGGGTGGCGACCTTTGTCCGCCACCGGCAAATCCACCTGCCGTATGCCTTCGTGATCGGGTTCACTGTTGATCAGCTCTTGCGTGCCGCGGGGAATACGCTCGACCCGTCGTTATCGACCGGGTACGGCTCGGCGCAGATCGTCTTGAGTGCGCTTCTAGTCGTGGTGACAGCGGCCAACTTCATCCGGCCACCCAGCCTCAGTCTTGAGGATTCGCGCGGATTATTCACGCTGTGGGGTGGGTTCGGGCTGGGCGGCCTGTTGTTCCTACAGCTTGCGCTGCTCGCGTCACCTAACGCTTCCGCCGCGCGTTCCGCCTATGATTACACCATCTTGGTCCCGGCGTTGATCGCTGCGACGGCGCTCCCGCTGGTTCCCGCCGTACAGCGCGCGGCTCGCGGGGTGGTATCGCTGTTCGATGCGTCGGTGCAAGGCTGGGTCTGGATGTTGGTGCTGGCCTTGTTCCTTGTCGTCGGGACGCGTGTTCAGGGGGCTGTTGGCGCGGGGGCGCTGGTCGCGGCGCAGTTCGTCGCCTCGTTGACGTGGTGGTGGCTGGTGCGCCCGCAAGCCGAGAAAGAGCGCAACGCAAGCGGCCTCTGGATGCTTGTGGCCGTCGTGGTGTTCGGCCTGTTCGTCGTGATGGATCTGTTCACGTTCGAGTATGCCTACGTGCGTGAGCTTTCCGGCCAGTTCGCGTTTCTCAATCGCGTTGTTACGCCGCTTCTGCGTGGATTCCGTGGGTTGGGCCTCGCCGTTTTGATCGTGGGGGTGGTGACGGCATCGCTGCCTGTGATCGCTAGCCGGCGGCGTGCTGCGTGGCGTGACGGGTCTGTCGTGTCCTCGCTGGTGTCGCTGCTGGTGGTGGGCGTGCTGATCGTTCTGGGCGCATTTCTATCGCGGCCGCCGGTCGTGGAGCCTTATGAAGGCGGCGAGTTCCGCATCGGCACATACAATATTCACGCGGGCTACAACGAGTTCTTCCATTCCGATCTGGAATCACTTGCGCGCACAATTCAACAAAGTGGCGCGAACGTCGTCCTGCTGCAAGAGGTTGAAGCCGGCCGGTTGACGAGCTTTGGCGTTGATCAAACGTTATGGCTCGCGCGCAAAGTAGGCATGGATCGGCGCTTCTACGCCACGAACGAAGGACTGCAAGGGCTTGCTGTCCTGTCGAACGTCGAGATCGTGTTCGATGATGGGGTTCCCCTCACCAGCGAGGGCCAGCAGACGGGACTCCAGCGGGTCGTGCTGCAGCCCGATGACCGCCCGATCACACTGTACAACACATGGCTTGGTGTGCTGCTGGAAGGTGTTGGCGATGACGTTGCCGAACAGGAGCAGGATCAGGTTCGACAGCTCAACGAGATTCTGTCGATCATGCTCGCTCACGGAGAAGGCAGCATCGTCTCGTTAGGGCGGATCGTCGTGGGCGGGACGTTCAACAACGTGCCATCGTCCGACCTCATTCTGCGGATGCGCCAAACAAGCCTGACCGATCCCTTTGCGGATCAGCCGCAGGCGACAAGTCACACGTTCGTCCAGACGAGCCGGCGTGCGCGGCTGGACTACTTGTTCACGAATTTGCTGCCCCTTGGCGCGGTTGTGATCGACTCGTCGGCCTCCGACCATCGGCTCGCGGTGGTCAGCCTCGCCTTGCGCTAGTCGGCCGGTTCGGCGAAATCCCGCACCGACCTGCCGCCGACTTGGAATAGGCGAAGTGCATTGGCGGCGGCGGCGTGGCTTGCGGTGCGAATCGTGTGTCCCGACCCTGTGGCGAGCCGGTGGCCGTTCAACGCGACCTCGACCATATACGTACGGTCGTGATCCGGCCCTGTCGACTTGAGCACCTTGTACGCTGGCGCGATGTCCAATTCGGCCTGCGTCAACTCTTGGAGACGGGAGCGCGGGTCTTTGTCGAGTGCCTCCTGAAGCACGCGGTGCTGGAGCGCGCTCAGCCGGGGGGTGACGACGGCTTCGGCAGCGTCCATACCGAGATCAACGTATACAGCGCCTACAACCGCCTCAAACGCCCGACACAGGATCGTGTCACGTTCACGCCCGCCGTTTCGCACTTCACCACGTCCCATGCGCAAATACTCGCCGAGCCTGATCGAACGCGCGATTTCGGCAAGGGCCTCGGTTCTCACAAGAGCTGAACGAATGCGGGTCAACTCACCTTCGTCGAGGTCGGGAAACCGGTGAAACAGCATTCGCGCCGTAATTATGCCGATGACAGCGTCGCCGAGGAACTCGAGACGTTCGTAATCGACTGCCTCGTCGTTAGGATGCTCGTTGATATATGAGCGGTGCGTGACAGCTTGCAGCAGCAGCAGCGGGTCGTTCATACGAATGCCGAGGTCATGCTGAAGCTGATCGAGATCCATCGCTAAAACCGCCGAATGATGAGGCTGACATTGTGGCCGCCGAAGCCGAACGAATTGCTCATCACGACATCAATCGGCATTTCGCGGGCGACGTTCGGAACGCAATCCAGATCGCATTCCGGGTCGCGTTCACGGTAGTTGATGGTCGGCGGGGCGACGTTGTCGCGGATCGCCAGCAGGGCGAACACCGCCTCAATGGCCGCCGTCGTCCCCATGCAGTGGCCGGTCATGCTCTTGGTCGAACTCATCGGCACTTTGTACGCCAGCTCGCCGAACACGGCCTTGATCGCCTTGGTTTCCATGGCGTCGTTCAACGCAGTCGCCGTGCCGTGCGCGTTGATATAGTTGATTTGATCAGGCCGGAGGCCCGCCGTGTCAAGCGCTTCCCTCACTGCACGCGCCGCGCCCAACCCGTCAGGCTGTGGAGCTGTGATGTGGAACGCGTCCGATGTTGTGCCGTAGCCGACAATCTCCCCGTAGATGTGCGCGCCGCGCTGTTTGGCAAAGGAAAGCTCTTCGAGGACGAGCACGCCAGCGCCTTCTCCGAAGACGAGTCCTGATCGGTCTTTGCTGAACGGCCGGCTTGCCTGTTCGGGCGTATCGTTGTCACGGCTGCACGCGCCGATGCGATCAAACGCGGCAATCCCCATCTGCACGATCGGCGCCTCACCGCATCCGGCCACCGCCGCATCGATTCGGCCGAGCCGGATCATGTCGGCCGCGTGTCCGATATTGTCCGCGCCGGTCGCGCATGCGGATGTCAGCACATACGAAGGGCCATTAAAGCCATACTCGATGCTGATATGCGCGCTCCCGCCATTCCCCATGAGCATCGGGATCGCGAATGGGGTGATCTGCCGGGGATCGCCGGCCTTCTCAAGCGCGACGACCTCATTGATGAAACTCGTAACCCCGCCGACCGCCGACCCGACAAACGTGCCGATTCGGGTTCTGTTTTCGTCTGTAGCGACCAAGCCGCTGTCGAGGATCGCCTCACGCGCGGCTGCGGCGGATAGATGCTGGAAACGGTCACGCCGGCGGATTTCTTTGGGCGCCAGCGCGACGGCCGGGTCGAACCCCTTAGCCTCTGCCGCGACTTTCACGGCGAAGTTCGAGACATCGAAGCGCGTTATCAAGCCCGTGCCAGATCGACCGTTCTTGATGTTATCCCATGTTTCGGCCGCCGTGTTGCCGCATGGTGATACGACACCAATGCCTGTGACCACGACCCGACGGTTCATAATGTTCTCCCAAACACTGCCGAGTAGTCTTCAGAATCTGCCGCGTATATACCACACAGCGGCCTGCTCGTGCTAGCCGTTGGAGCGTCGATCGTGATCCTCCGGAATGTATGTGCCTTCGATCCATGTCGCGCCGTCTTGGCCGATCTCCTGCTTCCAGACGGGGACGATCTGCTTGAGCCGGTCGATGCCGTAGCGCGCCGCCTCGAAACAGCCGTCGTCGCGGTGCGGGGAGGTACACGCGATGAGCACCGTTGTCTGTCCCACGTCAAGGCTGCCAAGCCGCTGAACGATGGCGATCCCTACGACCAACGGCCATTGGGTGCGGATTTCGGCGGCTACCTGCTGCATCTTGGCAAGAGCCATCGACTCGTAGGCTTCGTATTCGAGGCGTGCCGTCTTGCGTTGGTGACCGGGACGTGATGTCTCGCCGCGCACTAACCCCGTGAAGACGCAGGCCGCCCCGACCGAGGATGGGCTGATCTGCGCGAGCAGAGCGTCGATGTCGATCGGCTCGTAAGGGAGCAAGTAGATCTCTGGACGGTCTGTGCTGCCGCCGCTGACCGGTGGGAACAGCGCCACCGTATCGCCGTCATGAAGCACATCCTCTCCCTGTGCGAATTCCTCGTTCAAGGCGGCAATCGCCTGAAAGATCGCCTGCGCTGCGGCAGGGTGCTTCGCGGCGAGATGAGAACGGAGGTCGTCGACCGCGGCGCCGTCACCGAGGCTCACTGCCAAGCGGCGGGTTCCGACCAAATCCTTGAGCGTCGCAAACAACAACACATTGATGTTCATCCGCGTGGCTCCGTATCGCCCGCATGGTAGTCGCCATGGATGCCACCGGTCTTACTGAGCAGCCGGATGCCTTCGATACGCATCTCGCGGTCAACGGCCTTCGCCATGTCGTAGATGGTGAGCGCCGCGACGCTGACCGCGGTCAATGCTTCCATCTCGACGCCAGTTTGCCCGACCGTGCGCGCTTCGGCTGTGACGTACACCGCCGGCTCGGTATCTGACAGCCGGATGTCCACGTCAATTCGTGTCAGCGCGATGGGGTGGCACAGCGGGATCAACTCGGATGTCCGCTTGGCCGCCATGACACCGGCGATCCGGGCGACGGCGCTGACATCTCCCTTTTTCAACGAGCCGGAGCGAATCAGGTCAAGCGTGGATGGCTTCATCGTAATGCGGCCCTCCGCGACGGCGATTCGGGAGGTCGACGGCTTATCGCCGACATCCACCATGCGCGCGGCGCCCGCCGAATCCAAATGGGTCAAGTCACTGCTCATCTCAGGACTGGTCCTCTCATCTTGTGACGGCTATCGGGCACTTGTATACTACTCGCAGTTACGTCCGCTCGTAATCCCCTGAATAACTGACGGAGCAGCAGCGTGGGTATCTTTCGTCGCGGCATGTCAAAGACACGCCAATCCTTTTTTGGCCGCCTTGCGTCGGTGTTGGGCGGCGGTGGCGCGATCACTGACGATACGTGGGACGACATCGAAGCCGTTCTGATTCAAAGCGATCTCGGAGTACATACGGCTCAGGCGGTCGTTGAGGATTTGCGTGCCAAGGCTAACCGTGAAAGCATTCGCGACCCCGAACGTCTACAAGCCGCGCTGCGTCAGGTGTTGAAGGAACGCTTGCGCTTTCCGCCGACCATGAACATCAGCGGTAGGGAACTGTCGGTCGTACTTATCGTAGGCGTGAACGGCAGTGGCAAGACGACGTCGATTGCCAAGCTGGCGCACCGGTTGAAGCTGGCTGGCCGCAAAGTCATGCTGTGCGCTGGCGACACGTTCCGCGCCGCGGCGATCGAGCAGCTGCAGATGTGGGGCGAACGGGTCGGGGTGCCGGTTGTTGCCGGCAAGCAGGGCGGGGATCCTGCGGCGTTAGTATTTGACGCCGTCACCGCCGCGAAGGCGCGTGGGATCGACGTGCTCATCATCGACACAGCGGGCAGGCTGCATAACAACGCTAATCTGATGGATGAACTCGCCAAGGTTAAGGCAGTATGCAGCAGGGTGGTGCCGGATGCTCCCCACGAAGTGCTGCTCGTGTTGGACGGCACAACCGGCCAAAATGCGCTGGAGCAGGCCAAGAAATTCGGTGAAGTCGTAAACGTCACCGGCGCGATTGTCACCAAACTTGACGGGTCGGCAAAGGGCGGGATGGTGTTTGCCGTGTTTGAAGAACTAGGGCTGCCTGTGCAGTACGTCGGCTTGGGCGAAGGCATGGATGATATGGTGCTGTTCAACCCTGAGAACTTCACCCTCAGCTTGTTCGGAGAGAACTAGGCTGTCTGAGTGCAGAATGGCGGACGCGATCACCAGCCTTCAGAACCCGCGCATCAAGCAGGTGCGCCGCCTGCGCGATCATCGTGCGCGCGTCGAGGAAAACCGCTACGTGATCGACAGCCGGCGCGATCTGGCGCGTGCGCTCGCGGCCGGTCATCAGGTCGATTACGTCCTGATCGAGTCGTCACGGTTCGAAACGTTGAGCGACGTGTCGATTGACGCGCAGATTCCCGTGTCGGCGCAGGCGCTGGACAAGGCCAGCTATCGGGACAACAACGACGGGATAGCGGCTGTGATGATGCGGCAGGCCATACCCGGAGCGGCGGAATTCTTGCGCATAGGGCGCGTTCCGGTGCTGGCACTTGCTGCGATTGAGAAGCCCGGAAACGTCGGGGCACTGCTGCGCACGGCGGACGCGGCCGGGTTCGGCAGCGTGGTCTTGATCGACTGTCCGATCGACGTGTACAACCCGAACGTGATCCGTGCGAGCACCGGCGCGGTGTTTCTGGGCAACGTATATGAAATGACGACTGCGCAGGCGCAGGACGCCTTCTCTACACGCGGGCTTCGCACGTATGCGACTCATTTGGATGCGGCGACGGATGCGTTCAGCGTGCAGTTTGTCAAAGACAGCGTACTCTTGATGGGGCAGGAAGACATTGGCCTACCGGAGGCATGGCTCGCGTTCGCGGACGAACGGATCATCATCCCGATGGCGGGCAAGATCGCGGACTCGCTCAACGTAGCGGCGGCGGGCGCGGTGCTCATGTTTGAAATGTATCGACAGACACGTAACCAGTAGGGGTAGCCCGTCGTGAGTGCCGCAGTAGGACAGTTCAAGGAACTCAACACCACGGTAGGGAATTTGTCGCGCCGCCTCGCGATTGCCGACTTGGCGCGCAAGGTCGCTGAACTCGAAGAACAGACCGGCGAGGCGGGCTTCTGGGGCAATCCTGAGGCCGCTCAGAAAGTGATGCAGGAGATTGCGCGGCTGAAAGATCGCATCGAGCCGTGGCAAAAGCTGCAAGCGCGGATCTCAGATGCGCTAGAGCTGGCATCGCTGAATGATCCCGAACTTGAAGGCGAACTTGACGCCGAATACGCAGACCTCCAGAGTGTCGTCGATCGTATGTCGATTCAGGCGCTCTTAAGCGGGCCAAATGACTCGCGCGATGCGTTTCTTGCCATTCACGCGGGCGCGGGCGGCACCGATTCGCAGGACTGGGCGCAGATGCTGGAGCGCATGTACCTGCGCTGGGCGGAAGACAACGGCTATAAGGTCGAGGTGATCGAGCGCAGCGAAGGTGAGGAAGCCGGGATCAAGAGTGTGACCCTGGGGATACGCGGCAACTACGCCTACGGTTATCTGCGCAGCGAACAGGGGGTGCATCGCCTTGTCCGGCTGAGTCCCTTCGACTCGGCGAGCCGCCGCCATACGTCATTTGTCAAAGTCGAGTTATGGCCCGACATCCAAGATGACATCGACATCGAGATCAACGAGAAAGATCTGCGCATCGACACCTATCGCGCCGGCGGAGCAGGTGGACAGCACATGCAGAAGAACGACACGGCTGTACGGATCACGCATCTTCCGACCGGCATCGTGATCCAATGCCAGAACGAGCGCAGTCAAGCACAGAACCGCGACCGCGCAATGATGATCCTCAGAGCGCGGCTTGCCGATCTCGAACGGCAGCGGCACGACGCCGAGTTGGCGGCCCTCAAGGGCGAGAACGTCAACGCGGAGTGGGGCAACCAGATTCGCTCGTATGTGCTTCATCCGTATCAGCTGGTCAAGGATCACCGAACCAATCACGAAACAGGCAACACGACTGCTGTGCTGGACGGACGGCTCAACGATTTCATGGAGGCCTTTCTTCACATGAAGGTCGACCAAGCGAACAACGGAAGGTAGGCGCTTGTGGTTCGATATTGTTCTGGTTTGGCTTGACGTAGGTATCGCCGGTACGTATAATTCCCGATTACAGATGCGTAGCGTACGGTGCAATTCACCTAAGCCAGCGTCGTCCAATCTTGGTTGACGGCTGGCTTCGTATTCGTTAGCGAACTGTTGTAGAGTAGTCCCCGCACGTTCTCGACCCGTTCCATTCAGCTGTAGGAGGATGCGCCTTGGCGGCGAAAGATTTTAGCGCACTTCGCGTGAGCCTCGCCTCGCCTGAAACGATCAAGAAGTGGTCGTATGGCGAAGTCACCAAGCCGGAAACGATCAATTACCGCCGACTGCGCCCGGAAAAGGACGGGCTGTTCTGCGAAGCCATCTTCGGCCCAACCCGCGATTGGCAGTGTTACTGCGGGAAATTCAAGAACATCCGCTACAAGGGTGTGATTTGCGACAAGTGCGGTGTGGAAGTCACCCGTTCGGTGGTGCGCCGTGAGCGCATGGGCCATATCGTGCTGGCCGCGCCGGTGGCGCACGTGTGGTACACGCGGCGTGTGCCGAGCTATCTCGGCCTGCTGCTTGACATCAGCCGGCGCAACCTCGACCGCGTACTGTATTTCGCGCAGTACGTCGTGACCGGCGTTGACGAGGACAATCGCGAACGCGCGCTCAAGCGCATTGACCGCGAAGTTCTGGCGAAGGAAAACGAGCTGGGCGACGACATCAAATCGCAGATGGTCAACATCCGCGATGAGCGCGACCAACAGCTCGATGCCTTTGAGCTGCGCGAAGCCGAAATCTCGCGCCACTACGAGGAAGAGCTGGCGCGCCTCACCGACAAGCTGATGCAGGAAGCACAGGCGGTACAGGTTCGGGTGGAAGGCATGCGCGGCCAGAAGGCGACCGCCGCCATCACGCTCGAAGCGGCCGATATGACGGTTGTCTCTAAGGGCGAGATGGTGAGCAACGACCACCTCGTCACGGTTCAGCAGGCCGTCAACGACTACCTGAATGAGCTTCAAATCGAGATCGAGTCGCAGCGCCGTCAGGCGTTGACCGATCTGGAGACTGAGCGAGACACGGTCAAACGTGCCGCAGCTGAAGGCCTTGACGTGCGCATGAGCAAGCTGCAAGAGCGCATGAGCGATGTCCTGAAAGCCGCCAGCGATGCCAAGCACGAACTCAAAGACCTGCATGTGCTCCAGTTCTTGGGCGAAAACAAGTACCGTGAACTGCGCGCTAAGTTCGGGCAGGTGTTTCAGGCTGACATGGGCGCTGAAGCGTTCCATAAAATCCTCAAGAGCCTCGACCTCGATAAGCTGGCCGAGGAGCTTTGGGCGGAACTGCGCAACAACAAGAGCAAGCAGCGCCGGAAGAAGGCAACCAAGCGCCTCAAGGTGGTTGAGAGCCTGCGGCGCAGCCATAACCGCCCCGAGTGGATGATCCTTGAAGTGCTGCCGGTGATCCCGCCCGACCTGCGCCCGATGGTGCAGCTCGATGGCGGCCGCTTTGCAACGAGCGATCTCAATGACCTGTATCGGCGTGTGATCAACCGTAACAACCGCCTCAAGCACCTGCTTGAGCTGGGCGCGCCGGACGTGATTGTCCGCAACGAGAAGCGTATGCTTCAGGAGGCGGTCGACAGCCTCGTCGACAATAGTCAGCGGGGGCGCGCGCTCAGCCGCCGTGGCCGCCGCGAACTGAAATCGTTGAGCGATATGCTGAAGGGTAAGAAGGGACGCTTCCGTCGTAACCTGCTCGGCAAGCGCGTCGATTACTCCGGCCGTTCGGTCATCGTGATTGGCCCGCGTTTGAAGCTGCATCAGTGCGGCCTGCCCAAGACGATGGCGCTAGAGTTGTACCGCCCGTTCGTCATCAGCCGGCTCGTGGCGGATGGTTACGCGCAGAACGTCAAGGGCGCGAAACGCGTGATCGAGCGTGAAAAGCCGGAAGTATGGGAGGCGCTGGAAGAGGTCATCAAGGCCCGCCCGGTTCTGTTGAACCGTGCGCCGACCCTGCACCGCCTCGGTATTCAGGCGTTCGAGCCGATCCTTGTCGAGGGCAAGGCCATCCAGATTCACCCGCTGGTCTGCTCGGCGTTCAATGCGGACTTCGACGGCGATCAGATGGCTGTGCATGTGCCGCTCAGCGAAAACGCGGTGCGCGAAGCCCGCGAGCTGATGCTCAGCACGAAGAATCTGCTCAAGCCGGCCGATGGTCAGCCAATCGTTGGCCCGGCCAAGGACATGGTGCTCGGCATCTATTACCTGACCATGGATCCGACCGTCGAGATCGTCGCACGGAAGGAAGACGCCGATAAGTACCGCTCGATTGACGTCGCGTGGGATGATGACGTGTTGGTGGGCGTGGCGAAGCGCGCCAACGGCTACTACTGGATGATTCGCAACTACGGCACGAACGCGATTGTATTCTCCGACGTCACGGAGACGGATGAGCGCGGGCGCACCCGCGTCACGCGTAAGGCGACCGATGTGACGATTGATGCGCTGCTGGCCGGCGAGATCGACGTTGCGTTGTTCAACGGTTATGAGATGGATAAGCTGATGCAGGAACGCGGTCTATATGATCGCCTTGAGATCACCAACCTGCATGAGCGTCGCTTGGTGGCAGATATCGACGAGGTCGAGTATCTGTACCGCATCGGCGAAGTCGATCTCCATACGCCGATCTTGCTTGGAAACATCTACGACAACCAGCCTGCACAGCCGCGACCAGAGATCACGACCGTTGGACGTGCGCTGTTTAACCGTATCCTGCCGGACGAACTGCGCTTCGTTCAGAAGACCTGCGGCAAGAAACAGCTTCAGGATCTCGTGGCGAAATGCTTCCAGCGCATCGGCTCAGAGCGCACGACCGACTTGGTGGACGACATCAAGAATCTCGGCTTCTTCTACGCGACGGTTTCAGGGACGACGGTCGCGGTGAGCGACCTGACAGTCCCGGAAGAGCGCGCGAAGATCTTGAGCGACGCGGACAATATGGTTCAGACCGCGGAGCGCGAATACCGCCGCGGCATGCTCTCTGAGGACGAACGGTATCAGCGAACCGTTGACGTGTGGCGCGAGGCCAAAGACGACCTCGAAAACCTGATGAAAGACACGCTCGACCCGTACGGCCCGATCGCCATCATGGCGCTGTCCGGCTCGACGAAGGGTGGGTTTGGCCCGATTACGCAGTTGGCCGGCATGCGCGGTCTGATGTCCGACCCGTCGGGGCGAATTATCGACCTGCCGATCCGCAGCCACTTCCGCGAAGGGTTGAACGCGCTGGAGTACTTCATCTCGACACACGGCGCACGCAAGGGCCTTGCGGATACCGCGCTGCGTACGGCCGACGCGGGCTATCTGACCCGGCGTTTGGTCGATGTTGCGCAGGACGTGATCGTTAATCGTACCGACTGCGGCACTCACCGTGGTCTGGCGATCCGCCGCAGCGACGACGTGGCCGGCCAAACACTGGCTGAGCGTATTGTCGGCCGTTCAGCGTCGCACGACCTCCACGATCCGGAATCCGGGGCGCTGTTGGTCGCGCGCAATCAGATGATCGATGAGGATATCGCCGAGCGGATCCAAAACTCGAGGGTCGAAGAAGTCCTCGTCCGCAGCCCGATGACGTGTGCCCTGATCCACGGTATCTGCGCGCTGTGCTACGGTCGCGATCTCGGCCGGGGTGACATGGTGGGCATCGGCTCGGCGGTCGGCATCGTCGCGGCGCAGTCCATCGGCGAACCGGGTACACAGCTGACACTGCGCACGTTCCACAGCGGTGGCACGGCACAATCTTCGGGTGACATCACGAGCGGTTTGCCGCGTGTCGAAGAGCTGTTCGAAGCCCGCAAGAAGCCCAAAGGTGAGGCAGTTATGACCGACATTGCGGGCACGCTTCGCCTGATTAAGAAAGAAGGCGTGCGCTTTGCTCAGGTGACGAACGCGCAGGTCTTCCGCACTGAGATCAGCATCCCTGAAGGTTGGACGATCGAGGTTGAGGAAGAGCAGGACGTGAAGTCCGGCGCTGTCCTTGCGCGCGCGCCCGAAGCCGATGGGGTGATCACCGCCGAGATGGACGGCACGGTGCATATCGAAGATCGCACGCTGTACCTGCGCTATGAGGCTGTGACGACCGAGGAATACGAGATTCCATCGAACGCGCGCCTGATTCCGGGGATCGAAGATGGCATGCAGGTGTACGCCGGCCAACAGGTGACTGAAGGCGCCAAGAACCCGCACCGCATTTTGTATGTGATGGGGGAAGACGCGACGCAGCTGTACCTGTTGACCGAGGTGCAGAAAGTGTACCGCGCGCAGGGTGTGAACATCGCCGATAAGCACTTCGAGATCATGATCCGCAAGATGCTGTCAAAGGTGCAGATCACGCATGGTGGCTCAACCGAGCTTCTGCCGGGCGAACTGATTGATCGGCTGCAGTTGATCGACCTCAACGAACGCGTGATCGCCGGCGGCGGCGAACCTGCCAAGGCGGCGCCGGTGCTTCTGGGTATCTCGAAGGCCGCGCTCAACACCGACAGCTTCCTCTCGGCGTCGAGCTTCCAGCACACGATCAAGGTGTTGGCTGGCGCCGCGATCGAAGGCAAGGTCGACCGGCTTTACGGCCTCAAGGAGAACGTGATCATCGGCAAGCTGATCCCCGCCGGTACGGGATTCCACACGTATCAGGATCGCGAGCTGATCGCACCGAGTACGACCCTTGAGTCACAGGGCGCGCTCGACCGCGACACGGAGCTTTTCGATGAGTCGGACATCGACGAGAGCCTGAGCATGAACTAGCACGGCCCTCGTGTGACTGAATCAAACGGGACGGATCACGGCGATCCGTCCCGTTTTGTTTACGGGAATTGTAGTCTGTGATGTTTGACTACTGCGGCTTTTGGGACAGAACCGTTCCGATATCGTCACCACGGCGAACCGCTACGTACGGAATTCCCGCGCTGCGCAGTGCGGCGCGTACAGGCTCGGCCGTGAGCAGCGAATTGAAAGAGCCGGAGTCGATAAGTACGACCGAAGGGCGGATGCCGCGCCGCTGTAACCGCGCGGCACGCGGAACCCAAGTCGGATCGGCAGATGCAGTCACAATAATCAACGTCGTGCCACGCGTGAAATACTGTGTCTCCATCTGAAGCATGCGCTCGAGTGTTTGCTCAGACAGACTGCGAGCGATAGATAACGCATCGAGGATGTCGTTGAGCTGCCGGCGCGACCGGTCAGGCTGGAGGATACGCCGGGTGGGGATGTAGGCCATGAACCCCACTGAACGGTCGACGTTTAGAAAATGTGAGGCAATCGACGCGCTGCACACGGCGACGTATTCTTCGGTCGACGGCGGGATGCCCGGCGCGCGCGGGATAATCGGCCCGATCCCGTTGATACGGTGAATCGATGGATCTTCGACTAGGGTTTGCGCCGAGAAGTCCGCGAAGAGCCACAGGTCGACAATCGGGTCGATCTCGAACTCCTTGACGATTAGCTTTTCCTTGCGGGCGGTGCTGCGCCAGTGGATCCGGTTGATACTGTCACCCGGAACGTAGTCGCGCACGCCGGATGCATTAGTCGTAATGGTCGGTGAGCGCTTGCGCTGGGTTTCGCCGCCAGACGCAAAGCCGGCAGGCAGCGCGAATCGCTTCATGGGCACGACTTCCGGGAAGACGACGATACGCCGATCACCTTTGATGACTCGCGGCGAGACAAAGAACCCGAACGGATCACCGCTGACGATCGTGAGGCCGCCGAGACGGAACTCCCCGCGCGATACGCACAGTGTCTTGACAGTCCACGAGTACCGGCCGCGCGCCGGAAGCGCCGGAACGACATGACTTGCGCGGTGATTGGGCAGGGTCGAGTGATCCCGGACTTCGAGCCAGAGTTTTGGCAGGAACGCGGTGTTACGAACGGAGAACGCTTCTTCTATCGACCTGCCGACCTGCGCCACCTGAGCGTGTGTGCGGCGTGAAATGCGCACCCATCGGACGGCGAAGATGGCCCATATCAGCGAGATGAACAACAGTCCACCCAGCAGGTACGCCACGTTGAACAGCACCGACTCGCCGGTGAAGAGTCCGCCCAGCAAACAGGCGGAGATCATCAGATAGATGATATTTCGGCGATTGGAGTGGGTGGTCATCGCGCTCAGCGGGCAGAAGCACCCGGCACCGGCGTGTACTGCAACACCTCTTGCACGATTATCCGGGTGTTTTCATCGCGGTCGTTGGCGATTATGCGATGTGCGAGCGTGACCTCAGCGAGCGCCTTAACGTCGTCCGGGAGGACGTAATCCCGGCCAGCCATAGCAGCACGGGTTTGCGAACAACGGAACAGCGCCAATGAGCCGCGCGGGCTTGCGCCGAGATACACCTTCGGGTGATTGCGCGTCGCATTCACAATCTCGACGATATACCGCTTGATCTCCTCGGCAACATACACATCGCGGACAGCGGCCTGTGCGGCAGATAGCTCCTGAACCGTGACGACCTGCCGCATGTTGTTGATGGGATGCTCGTACTGCTGCGCACTCAAGACGACGAGTTCTTCGGTCGGGCTTGGATAGCCGAGCTGGATGCGGATCAAGAAGCGGTCGAGCTGTGCCTCTGGAAGCGGGAACGTGCCTTCGTACTCGATTGGATTTTGAGTTGCGATGATGAGGAACGGATCGTACATCTGGTAGGTGTGGCCGTCGACTGTCACCTGCCGCTCTTCCATCGCTTCAAGCAGGGCAGACTGGGTTTTGGCTGTCGCGCGGTTGATCTCGTCCGCGAGCACGATCTGGGCGAAGATCGGCCCCGGCCGGAACTCGAACTGGCGCGATTCTTGATTGAAGATGCTGACGCCTGTGACGTCTGAAGGCAGCATATCCGGTGTGAACTGAATTCGGCTGAACCGGATGCCCATCGAGCGCGCCAACGCACGCGCCAGCATGGTCTTTCCAACACCGGGGATGTCTTCGAGAAGGATATGCCCCTGAGAGAGCAGGCCGAGGACGGTCAGGCGGATCTCGTTGCGCTTCCCGAAGATGACTTGTCCGACCGATTGCACGATTCGTTCGGCGACAGTCTGAACCGTCGCGACGATGTTTTGGGCTTCTCCGGGTGTGCGGGTTGCGCGATCATTCATCGTATGCGTTCGCTTGATAGTTTGGCTTGCGACATTATAGTGGTAGAAATGCTTCGGGAGACCACGGTCTCCCTACGGCACGAGTACGTAATGCTCACGTCTCAACCCCAGTATACCGCCTCGATAGTTTTTGCGCGCCGTCGGATTTCTGCTACAATGTGCGCGTTATCTATGCCGGACACGCAGCTGCGAAATTTACGCGAGAACGGGAGCGAACGGCCAATGGCGAAATCGCGGACGGAATTGATGGTGGATCGCTTGCGCGATCTGCACGCGGCTGGCCCCGGCATAGAGGCTTCCGCAGTCATTAGTGTCGATGGGTTGAGCATCGCGTCGTCACTGCCCGTCGGCGTGGAGGAAGACCGCGTCTCGGCGATGTCCGCCGCGATGCTGTCGTTGGGCGAGCGCATATCGGTTGAGCTTCAGCGCGGCATGCTCGAACAGGTTTACGTACGCGGGAAGAAGGGACTGGTCGTCCTCGTTTCGGTTGGAACCGAGGCTGTCCTGACTTCTCTGGTTCGGGAAGATGCCCGTCTCGGGTTGGTCTTCCTTGAAATGCGCCGGGCAGCGGATGAACTTGTCGGGCTGATCTAGCGCGCCGGTCGCGTTCGCTGCGTTATTCCATTCGTTTTTCGGCGGGCCTATGCGGCCTCGTCGTGTTTTTGTGTGATGTGCGTTGCGAGGCGTCTGCTCAATGTCGAATCCGAAATACGTGTTTCTGACCGGCGGCGTGGTCAGCTCCGTAGGCAAGGGAGTCACTGCTGCGGCCATCGGGCGAATCCTCAAGGCGCGCGGTCTCAAAGTCGCCATCCAGAAGCTCGATCCGTACCTCAACGTCGATCCGGGGACGATGAGTCCGTATCAGCATGGTGAAGTCTTCGTCACTTCTGACGGCGCGGAGACGGATCTCGACCTCGGACACTACGAACGATTCATCGACGAAGAACTCAACAAGACATGTAACGTGACTGCCGGCCAAGTGTACAGTCACATCATTGGCAAGGAACGGCAGGGTGATTACCTCGGCGGCACGATTCAGGTAGTTCCGCATATCACCAACGAGATCAGACGCCGTATCAAGATGGTCAGCCTCGACAGCAGCCCGGATGTCGTGTTGGTTGAGGTTGGTGGCACCGTCGGGGATATCGAGGGACAGCCGTTCCTTGAGGCGATTCGCCAGATGCGCCAAAACCTCCCGCGCGAGGACACCTGTTACGTTCATGTGACGTTTCTCCCCTATATCGGGGCGACCGGAGAGCTGAAGACCAAACCGACGCAGCACAGCGTTCGTGATCTGCGCAGTGTGGGTATCCAACCGCACGTCATCATCGCGCGCACCGATCACCCGGTCAGCAAAGACGTTACGCAGAAGATCGCGCTGTTCTGTGATGTCGACGAGAGTGCGGTCATCCCGCTGGAGACCACCGATCTCCTGTACGATGTACCGTTGGCGCTGGAAGACGCGGGGTTGGGCGAGTTCATTGTCAAAAGGCTCCAGCTTGATCGCGTTGTGAAGCCGCCTGCGCTCGACGAGTGGCGCGCGATGGTACGGCGTATGCGTCAGCCCAAGCGTACAGTCCGAATCGGGATCATCGGGAAGTACGTCGAACTGCATGACGCCTACATGAGCGTGAAAGAGGCGGTATTTCACGCAGCAAGCCTGCTTGAAGCCAAAGTGGACATCGCTTGGATTCACTCCGAAAAGCTGGAACGCGGGCGCGACCTCGAGGAACTTGATACCCTCGATGGGATTGTCGTTCCCGGCGGCTTTGGCCCGCGCGGAATCGAAGGCAAGATCCTTGCTGCGCGATATGCTCGGCAGAACAAAGTGCCGTACCTTGGGCTGTGTCTCGGCATGCAGACGATGTGTATTGAGTTCGCGCGCAACGTGTTGGGCCTTGAGGATGCCAACAGCGCAGAGTTCGAGAGCACCAGCGAGAATAACGTGATTGACCTCATGTTGGATCAGAAGTCCGTGGCGGAACTGGGCGGTACGATGCGGCTGGGGCATTACGTATGTATGCTCAAGCCGAACAGCGCCGCATGGGAGGCCTATCGTAAGGCAGACTCGGTCTCCGAACGGCATCGTCACCGGTTCGAGTTCAACAACGAATACCGTGAGGCGTTCGAGCAGGCCGGCATGGTCTTCAGCGGCCTAAGCCCGAACGGCGCTCTTGTCGAGATCGCGGAAGTCAAAGATCATCCGTATATGCTCGGATCACAGTTCCATCCTGAGTTTGCGAGCCGGCCGAACAACCCGCATCCGTTGTTTGTCGGCCTTGTTCGCAGCGCCTTGCAGCGTCATGCGATGCCGCAGAAACCCGCCATATCTGAAGGATAAACTCCATGTCACTCAAGTCCTATATCGCTGCTATGCCTAAGGTTGACCTTGGCTTGACGTTCGAGGGCGCTGTCCCGCTGGCGTCGTGGCTGAGCCTCGCCGATATGAACGAGATACCACTCCGGTCAAAGCAGGTTGCCCCGATTGTGAAGCTGCTCGAGTCGCCCGACCCTGCCACGCTGGACACACTGTATGGCTCGCTCGGCGAGTGGGTGTACAACATCGAAGACCTCGTGCGACTGGTTTATGACGCAGGCGTTGCGCTGGCGAAGCAAAACGTCCTCTACGCCGAGATGTCGATTACTCCAACGCGCTACACCGCGAGCGACATTACGTTCGAAGCGCTGATGGAAGTCCTTAGCGATGGCTGTCAGCGGGTTGAGCGCGGTTGGGGGACGAAGATCGGCTGGGTGTTCAACATCCCGCGAGAGGAGGCGCGCCGCGCCGATGAAATCGTCCGTTCGGCCAACAGCCCTGCCGGCCGCAAACATGCGGTAGTCGCGGTCGGGCTGAGCGGAGATGAGACTAATCAGCAGTTGGTGAACTATGAACGTGCGCTGGCGGGTGCTGAACGGAAAGGGATCGCACGGGTGATTCGCGCTGGTGAGCAGACCGGCGCGCTCGGAATTCGTGAGGTGCTTGGCGAGCTGCCCGTCTCGCGCATTGTGACGAGTTTCCCGGTAGCATCGGATGCCGATCTCCTAGCGCAGATTGCCAGTTCAGATGTGACGGTCGATGTCGCGCTGGCGCTTGCTGAAGCGCTCGGCACGAGTGGCCCCGGCGTGAGCTACCCGCTGGCGGAGATGGTCAACGCGGGTGTGTCCACGACGATAACCGCGCTGGCGCCGGCGCGGCTTGGTAAATCGACAAGTGACGTGTATGAAGCCGCCGCCGATCTCGGTCTGGATGTCGATCAGATCGATGCGCTGGTCTTGAACGCGATCGCCGCTTCCGGCCTTGATGAAGATGAACGCACGGCGCTTGCGCAGCGCGTCCGCGATGGACAAAGCGCGCTGCGCGTCGAGCAGCTTGCTTAGGAGGACGCATGAGTCTGAACGATCGGGTAGCCATTGTGACGGGCGCGAGTCGGGGAATTGGACGAGCGATCGCCATAGACCTCGCTGCACGGGGGGCATCGGTGGTCGTCAATTACAATGCCAGCCCTGCCGCCGCCAACGAGGTTGTCGAGGCGATCACGGCAGCGGGGGGAACTGCGACCGCCGTGCAGGCCAATGTCGGTGACGCTGCGCAGGTCGAGGCGTTGTTCAAAGCGGCTGTCGATGCGTATGGCAAAGTCGACATCCTCGTGAACAACGCGGGCACGACGCGCGACAACTTGATTATCCGGATGAAGCCTGAGGACTTCGACGCGGTGATCGAGACCAACCTCCGCAGCGCGTGGTTGTGCTGCAAGGCGGCTATTGGCGTAATGATGCGCAAACGTTACGGCCGGATTATCAACGTCAGCAGCGTGAGCGGGGTCGTGGGGCAGGCGGGGCAGACCAACTACAGCGCCTCGAAGGCCGGTATGATCGGCTTGACTAAGTCGCTGGCGCGCGAGTATGCCAACCGTGGCATTACCGTCAACGCGGTCGCACCGGGGTTTGTGCTGACGGATCTGACGAAAGACCTCCCTGAAGATCTCGTCAAGCAGCTAAATGCGGTGATCCCGGTCGGCAGGTGGGGGACGGTCGAAGAAGTCGCCAAGGCCGTCGCGTTTTTCGCCACCAAAGAGAGCGCGTATATCACCGGGCAGGTGCTTAACGTCGACGGCGGCATGGCGATGTAAGCGCTTAGACGAATCCACAGTGGATTGCGTAGAGAAACAGGTACGTCGACCGGCGTGCCTGTTTTTGTTTCGGTGGGTCTCTGTGAGCCGGCGCGGCATCCACGAATTGGAACTTGTGTTCGCATGAAAGGGCGGGAAAGCGTTACAATAGGCACACCAGAGGAAGGCCAGCAGACGGTGAATCCGACTCGTGGCTCAGGCAGGACGGTGCAGCTGAAGGAGAAGGACGAATGACGTTCGATCGTGAAAAGCTGACTCAACATCGGGCGAACCGCGAGGCATGGGAACGCGAGACGCTTGGCCCCACGCTTGATAAGCTACCTGAACGGAAGGATCGTTTCGTCACGCAGTCGAGCGTGCCGATCAATCGACTGTATACGCCCGCAGATGTCCCGGATTATGACTATGATCGTGATTTGGGCAACCCCGGCGCCTATCCCTTCACGCGAGGGATTCACGCCACCGGGCATCGCGGCCGGCAGTGGACGATGCGCATGTTCGCCGGCTTTGGCGTCGCCGAAGAGACCAACGCCCGCTTTAAGTACCTCATCTCTGAAGGCAACATGGGCTTGTCGGTGGCGTTTGACCTGCCGACGTTGATGGGATATGACACCGACGCGCCCGAAGCGCTGGGCGAGTTCGGCTCGTGCGGTGTCGCCGTGAGTTCCCTCGAAGACATGGAAATCCTATTCGACGGAATCCCCCTAGAGCAGGTCACCACCAGCATGACGATCAACAGCCCGGCCGCTGTGCTGTGGGCCTATTACATCGCCATGGCGGAGAAGCGTGGGATTGATCCGGCGCGGCTGCGCGGAACCCTGCAAAATGACATTCTGAAAGAGTTTATCGCCCAGAAAGAATACGTCTTTCCGCCGAAGCCGTCGATGCGGCTGGTGACCGACACGATCGAGTACGGGACACGGCATCTGCCTGAATGGAATACGGTCAGTATCAGCGGGTATCACATTCGAGAAGCCGGAAGCACAGCGGTTCAAGAGCTGGCGTTCACACTCGCCGACGGGCTGGAATACGTGCGCTGGAGTCTGGAGCGCGGTCTCGACATCGACGAATTTGCGCCGCGACTGAGCTTTTTCTTCAATTGTCACAACGACTTTTTCGAAGAGATCGCGAAGATGCGCGCCGCGCGGCGCATCTGGGCACGGGAGATGCGTGAGACGTTCAAGGCGCGCAATCCGCGGTCGTGGCTGATGCGCTTTCACACGCAGACCGCAGGCGTCGCGCTCACGGCACAGCAGCCCGAAGTAAACGTCGTCCGCGTTGCAATTCAGGCGCTGGCGGCGGTGCTCGGCGGAACACAGTCGCTGCACACGAACAGCCTTGACGAGGCATTGGCCCTGCCGAGTGAACACGCCGTCCGCATTGCGCTGCGCACCCAGCAGGTCATCGCTGAGGAGACGGGTGTAGCAAATACCGTCGATCCGCTTGGCGGGAGCTATTTTGTCGAGGCGTTTACCGATCAAACTGAGGCCGAGGTTTACGCGTACTTCCGGCGTATCGACGAGATTGGCGGGGTACTGCCGGCGATTGAAGCGGGGTTCTTCCAGCAGGAAATCGCGGATGCGAGCTACCGGCATCAACAGGAAGTCGACCGTGGTGATCGCACGATTGTCGGCGTCAACCGATATGTGACCGATGAACCGTTGAACATCCCCATCTTAGAGATGGATCCGAATGGTTATCAGCGGCAGGTCGAACGCCTGAGGCGCTTACGCGAGCGGCGTGATCCGGTGCGGGTTGAGCAGGCCCTCAACCGGCTTCGCAATGCATGTGACGATCAGCACGAAAACCTGATGCCCTATCTGCTGGACGCGGCGCGCAGCGATGTGACGCTGGGCGAGACGATGGCCGTGATGAAGCAGGCATTCGGTCTATATCAGGAGCCGATGTCGATCTGATGTCGGTTGACCACGATCGATAGAGGTATCGGCGTCGTTGTATCCGGCACAAGACGAGGGGGAGCCATGCCGCGGATGATCCTAATTGACGGCCATGCGGTCGCGTACCGGCAGTTCTTTGCGCTGCCCGTTGAAAGCATGTCCACACGCGCAGGGGAACCAACCAATGCCGTATTTGGGTTCACCCGTATCTTGCTTGACATCCTGCAGAAGGATCGGCCCGATTACCTTGCAGTGAGCTTCGACATGGGCCTCAGCGGCCGTGACGTCCTCTTTGGGGAGTACAAGGGCACACGCGAGAAGATGCCGGACGAACTCCGGTCGCAGCTTGAGCGGATTGATGAGGTGGTGCGTGCGTTCAACATCCCCGTCTTGACGCTGGACGGTTACGAAGCGGACGACGTCATCGGCACGGCGACGCGGCAAGCCGAAGCGCAGGACGTGGCGTCGCGGATCATCACCGGGGATCGCGACCTGCTCCAGCTTCTCAGCGGCCACGTTACGGTTCAGCTCCCGTCACGCGGCGGGCCGGATGAAATCTGGGACGTGAGCAAATTCATCGAGAAGTACGGACTGCAGCCCGATCAATTGGTGGATCTCAAGGCGCTCATGGGCGATTCGTCCGACAATATCCCCGGTGTCCGGGGGATCGGCGAGAAGGGCGCTACCAACCTGCTGCAAATGTATGGATCACTGGACGCGATCTATGCCGCGGTGGATGAGATCAAGGGCGCGCTTGGCAAGAAGCTGGTCGAAGGGCGTGAAATGGCGTACGTCAGCCAACGTCTTGCGCGCATCCAGCGTGACATCCCGATCACTCTGAATCTGAATCAATGCGTGGCGCATGACTACGACGCGTCCGTTGTGCTGTCGGTGTTCGAGTCGCTGAACTTCCGCTCTCTGCGTGACCGACTTATCAAGATCTCGACTCCCACACAGCAGCCGTTGTTTGGCGATATGCAGCCCATGGCCGCCGTTGAAGAAGCGCCCGTCGCGCCGGATTTTGATCCGCCTGCGCGCGCGTCCGATGTCGTGGAAACGGTAGTCGTCCGCTCCGAGGCTGCGCTCGCCAACATGATCGAAGACCTGCGTGCGCAGGGTGAGATTGCTGTCGATACCGAGACCACCAGCCTCGACGCGATGATCGCCGAACTGGTCGGCATTTCACTGTCGGGGGACGGAAAGCGGGCGTACTATATTCCGGTTGGACATACGGGGACACCGCAGCTCCCGCTTGAGACCGTTGTTCGGGCGCTCAAGCCGGTGCTTGAGGATTCGCACGTTCCGAAATTCATGCACAACGTGACGTATGACCTCGTTGTCTTGCGCAGGCATGGCATTGACGTACGTCCAATCGCCATGGATACGATGGTCGCTGAATGGCTGCTCAACCCGATCAGCCGTAATCTGGGATTGAAGGATCTCACCTTCGCACGCCTGCGTGACGACAACAACCGGCCGATTTTTATGACGCCGATTTCCGATCTGATCGGCACGGGCAAAAAGGCAATCCCGTTCAGCGAAGTCGATGTCGAGCAAGCAGCGCCGTATGCTGCCGCCGATGCCGCGATGACGTTTCGCTTGAAGCAGCAGCTTTCGCGTGAGATTGAACAAAACGGACTCACCGAAGTCCACGAGACGCTTGAGCTGCCGCTGCTGCCCGTCGTCGTGTCGATGGAGCAAGCGGGCGTCGTCCTCGATACCGGGTTTCTCGCGCAGATGAGCGAGCACCTCGGCGAACAGTTAGCTGGGCTTGAGCAGCACATCTATGAACTGGCTGGGACAACCCTGAACCTCAACAGCCCGCAGCAGCTCAGCGATCTGCTGTTCGGCAAGCTCGGCCTTCCGACGAAAGGCATCGGCAGGACTTCACTGGGCTACACGACGAATGCCGCCGTGTTGGATGAACTGCGCGACGCACATCCCGTCGTCGGGGCGATCCTCGAATATCGGGAACTGTCCAAGCTCAAGGGAACGTACGTGGATGCGCTGCCGGCGCTCATCAACCCGTACACCGGCCGTGTCCATACCAGTTACAACCTCACGGGAACCAGCACGGGGCGGCTTTCCAGCAGTAATCCGAATTTGCAGAACATCCCGATCCGAACCGAGGTTGGGCGGGAAGTCCGCCGGGCGTTTATCGCGCCGGAGGGCCACGTGCTGCTTTCGGTCGATTACAGCCAAATTGAACTGCGGGTGCTGGCGCATATCAGCGGTGACGAAACGCTCAAGCAGGCGTTCTACGACGGCCAAGACATTCACAAAGCCACCGCCGCCGCCGTTAACGGGATTCCATTGGAGGACGTTACCTACGAGCAGCGCAGTTTCGCCAAACGGGTGAACTTCGGCCTGATCTACGGCATGGGCGCGTTCCGGCTGGCACGAGACAGCGGCTTGACGTTGGCCGAAGCTGAGGATTTCATCCGGCGGTACTTTGCGCGCCTGCCGAGGGTGCAGGAGTACATCCAGAGTGCGAAGGAACGGGCGCGCTCGCCGGAGGGGCTGAAGACCCTTGCTGGGCGCAGCCGCACGTTCCCTGCGCTGCATAATCCGCGCGCAAGCCGGCAGATGGTTCAGGCCGAGGAGCGCGCGGCGATCAACCTCCCGATTCAAGGGAGCGCCGCCGATATTATCAACCTCGCCATGATCCAACTGCACCGTGCGCTCGCCGCTGAACGGCTGCGTTCCGTAATGATCCTGCAAGTGCATGACGAGTTGGTGCTGGAAGTTCCCGAAGATGAATTAGGACGGGTCAAGCCGTTGGTTATCAACACGATGGAGTCGTCGTATCCGCTTGACCCGCCGCTTAAAGCCAACGCCGAGGTCGGGCCGAATTGGCGCGATATGGAGTGACACGCGACGCCGTTAGCTGGGAACGATCAGATCGCCTTCGCCATATACCTTGCCGGGCTGAATCGTGATCGGCGCGCGAAGGGGCGGCGTGGCGAACAGGTCATAGGTCGTCGCGCCCGTCACCCGAACTGGCACAATCTCGCCCACGGGAAGCTCACCCTCGACAATGACGAACCCGTCGATCTCCGGCGCGTCCCGGAAACTGCGGCCCACTGTGACGGTCTCGCCTGTGGGGATGTCGTTGTCGTCCACGCCGATGTCGTAGCCCTCGACCAGAATATCCAGTGACTTGCCGATCCACTTCTGGTTCTTGGCGAGGCTGATGCCCTGCTGCAGCTCCATAAGGCGATTCCAGCGTTCCTCTTTGACGTCGTCATCGATCTGATTCGGGAGCGTGGCGCTGGGCGTGCCGATTTCGTAGGAATACTTGAACGCGCCAACCCGGTCGAATTCGAGGTCGCGTACGAACTTCAGCAGACCGTCGAATTCCTCCTCGGTCTCGCCGGGGTAGCCGACAATGAACGTCGTGCGGATCGCGAGATGCGGGATCGTTGCGCGCAGCTTGCCGATGGTCTCATACACCCACTCAACGTTCGCCGGGCGTTTCATCCGCTTGAGTGTTTCACGGTGGCCGTGCTGCAGCGGGATGTCGAGGTAGGGCAGAACCTGTGGGTACTTCGCCATCGTCTCCATCAGCCGGTCGGTGACGTAACCCGGATACGCGTACATAATGCGGATCCATGGGATTTCCGGCGCAGCCTTGGTGATGGCGTCGAGGAGATGCGCGAGGCCGTCTTTCAACCCGAGATCGTAGCCGTAGTCGGTCGTATCTTGCGCGATAAGGAGAAGCTCTTTGACACCGCGTTCCTGAAGCTTCACCGCTTCAGCGACGATCGACTCGATCGGCCGGCTGACGGCAGTGCCTTTGATCTTGGGAATCGCGCAGAAAGCACATGGCCGCCGACAGCCATCAGCGATTTTGAGATACGCGCTCGCGCCTTGAATACTCGCACGCAGAACGCCGCGCTCATCCAGACCCACAACGGGCGCGTCAGTTGGCAGGTGATACAGCGGTTCGGGATGCTTGCGGGTACGCAGCCGCGTCACGAGGTCGAAAATGTCCATCCAGCGGCGTGTTCCAATGACGCCGTCGAGGCCCGGCACGTGCTGTACAAGCTGCTCGCCGTAGCGCTGAGATAAGCAGCCCGCGGCGATGACCATTTGATTGCTTCGCTTTAACCCCACCAGCTCACGCAGCGCCAAAATCGACTCTTCCTTGGCGGCGTCGACAAATCCGCAGGTGTTCACGATCAAAACTTCCGCCCGCGAGGGATCGTCCTCGGCATGCATTCCATTGGCCGACATGATTTGGGCCATGCCTTCCGAGTCAACCGTGTTCTTTGAGCACCCGAGACTGAGCAGATAGTAGTTGCCTTTGCGGTTCTTTCGCGACATGACCTGATTCCTGTTGGGCTTGCGTGATTATAGTGGCAGATGCTGTGCGGTCTACGGAGACTTAGTCGCCGTGACGTTGGACGGGGTGACGCGTGGTGGCACGACCGCCGACGGGGTAGGCGTAGCGGCCGGTGTAACCGTCTCGGTTGGCGGTGGCGTCTCGGTCGACGTGGCCGACGCAGTTGGCGTATGAGTCTCTGTTGGTGGCGTGGTTTCCGTCGCTGTGACGTCTGGTGTCTCTGAGGCGGTTGGCGACAGCGTAGGCGTGGGGCTTGGGCCGTCCGTCGGTGTCGGCGTCTGTTCGGCCAGCAGCGTCGCGGCGAGTGAAAGCGGGGTGATGGAAGGCGTTAGTGTGACGTTCTCGGTCGGCTCAAATCCGGGGCCGGTTTGAATAGATACATTGCCGTTCGGGCGGAATACGACCTCCACCGCCTGCCCGCGTCCCCCGAACTTAGGCTGAGGAGCGCCGTTGTATGTGACGACCAGCGATTCGGCGTTGCTGCTGCTCAGGATGATCTCGTTTACGGCGCGATATTCGAGCGTCAGTTCTCCCGGCGCGACCAAACCAGCAAACAGCTCGGCGCCGTCAACGATTAGGCGAACCCACGCGCGCTGCGTGAAATCAACGGTGACGAGCACCGGCTCGCCCTGATAATTCTGCTGACTGCGAACCTCCAGCGTCGGTGTGCGTATCGTCGTCGGGGAGGGGCGGGGCGTGAACGTCAGCGTCGGCGGTAGGTCGGCCAACTCTCCGCTGTTGGGATCACGCACGACATCGTCGGCGGCTGTTGGTGTGCGCTGCAAGAGTTCGATGGCGATGAACGCGATCACAATCAACGACGCCGCGGTGAGCGTCACGATGACCAGGATGTTCAACACCCCGCGACCCCGGCGTGACCGGCGCGCACGACGCGTTCCAAACGTCTCAGGACGTGACGCATGGGTAGGATCGCCGCTGGCGGCGCGGGCGCTGGAGAGGGTCGGCGGCCGTGCATCGGATGTGGCGGGATGGACGTCGACACCGCTGCCGCGTTTGCTCTTGCTGGGCGGTCTGGCGCCCGGCCGGCGCCGGTTGCGGGTTGGACTTTGCGAGTCAGTGTAGTGCTGCAGGATCTGTTCGGGGTCGAGGCCGAGGAACACTGCGTAATTCGCCAGCATGCCGCGAATTTGCGCGGGTGAAAGCTCAGAGAGTGCGAACGCGCCCTGCTCAAAGGACTCTAACGTGGAAATCGGGATGCGGGTCTTTGCACGGGCGTCGTCCAGCGTCAGCTCGCGCTCTTCGCGTGCTTTATAAAGTAGTTGACCGAGGGAGTACGAGTCCATTTGCGCCTAACAAAACAGCCCCGCGCGGTATGCGACGGGGCTATTCTATCACTTGAATACGCCGAAATTAGGCGTCAGCACTGGCCTCAGCGGCTTCCGGATTGGCGGTTTCCATATCGGTGCCCTCCGCTGCGGCGTCCTGTTCAGTGGCGCTGGCGGCGGCTGCTTCACGCTTGGCGAGGAATTCGTTCAACTCCTCCTCGCGGACGATAGTGATCTTGAGGGTTGGCGCGGTCTCCGTGCCGAGGCGAACCGGGACGTCGTGCGTGCCGATTTCGCGCAGCGGCTGCTGGCTCACGCGGCGGCGGTTGATGTCGACACCGGTGACGCGGTTCAACTCATCGGCGATCTCCTGCGTCGTCACCGAGCCGAACAGTTTGCCCGTGCTCGCGGCGCGGCGGCCGAAGATCAACTCGACGCCATCAATGAGTTTCGCCAGCTCGTTAAGGCGTTCTTCGAGCGCCGCACGCTTGATCGCCGCTTGTTCGCGTAGGCGGGCAGCGCGCTTGAGTTCACCCTCGGTTGCCTTGACCGCCCTGCCGCTGGGGATCAGATAGTTGCGCGCGAAGCCGTCCGCAACATCAATGACCTCACCCTCGACACCGTGCTTGTAAACATATTCTAGCAGAATGACCTTCATGCCCGTGTCCTCAGATGACTTATCGCCCGTATCCGGCCGGACAGCAGGCGTGATTCAACGATCCCGTGTGAAACGTGCAGGCGATTATACTGGCAGGGGAAGCCTGTGCCAACCCTAAACTGATGACTAACCCCGCGTGCCGACCTGTTCGACCCCAACACGAGTTATCGACGCTGTTCCAGCGGCAAAGAAGCGATCAAGTTCGATTTGCACCGCGTTGTTGGGGCCGAGATAATGCTGTGGATCCTCGATCCTCAAGTCTGACCCGGCAAGTTGGATCGGGACATACGTTCCGGTATTCCAGTTGAATACTCGCAGTTCGGTATTCTCCAACTGCGCCGCTCCATGTTCGACGTGTACTACGAGTTCGTCTACCTCATCCAGAACACTCGTCGGCGCGGGCGTAAAGCGATACGAAACTTTGCCTCGGGCTAGATAGCTGATGAGGTTCGGCGTCGACTCGGTCGCGGCCTCGTCTTCCAAGAGCAGCCACGTGAACTGGTCGGCCATGACGTGATCGCGTTCGCCCGGAGCGGCTTCAAGATCGGCGTTGAGCTTCACGATATAGATGGAGGTATCGACGGCTTGCCGCGCGCTGCTGGAGATTAGTTCCTCGGTGGGCGCTGACTCCGTCCAGCCAACCAGATAAACGCCATCTCCACGCGAAGTTGCATTGAACTGGTCGATGATGAAGGTCGATAGGAACGTCTGGCGACGCTGCTCGGCCTGATCGATTGTCGTCGATGATTGTGGTAAGCCGAAATAGACCGCGGAACGATAACTATTCTCACCGATGATGTCTCGCACCGTCTGATCCGGCCCGGTCATCGACTCTCGTCCGCGCGAGACGAACCGTGACTGCGAAGGTGAATAGTATGCGACGGCGTTTTGGATCGGCGCGGCTGGGATCGGCGTGGTAGGGTTTCGCGTCAGGCTGGCGTCGATAAGTCGGATTTCGCCCGGCATGAGGGGCGAATCGAGGCGATGCGCGCCGGCGCGCGTCAAGATCACCGGATCAAGCAGCGGGACACTCAGCTCGTTGCGAACCGAGCCACGCAGTTGAACGGTGTCACCTGTCGCACGGCTGATGACCGAGAATCGTCCACTGATATCCGGCCGCGGGATGTCGCCGTCCGTGACGAAACCGGCCATGAAACTCGCGTCGATCGAGAAGTCTTGAGCTGAGAAGAACTCGCTTTGGGAGATTTGCAGCGGGCTGGCCTGATTGGTAAAGAAGCCACCTGCGGCGGCGCGCAAGAGAGGCCGCAGCGCGCGCCCGTCCTCAACGGACAAGTCATAGGTGGCGCGTCGTGGGCTGAGCACACCGACAAGCTGCCGCAGGTGCGCATCCTCAGCACCGGGCCACGACTCGATCACCGACAGCCGGCTGAGTGTGACATCTGTGCCGCGTAGGTTGAAGCCCGTCACCCACGCCGCGATTGTAAATACGGCGATCAAGCCCGGAACGGTGAGCCAAGCGAACTCGCGCCGGCCGATGCGGGAGAGGATGAAATAGTTCACCGGGCCGATCAACACGACGTATGCCAGTAGGAACGCCAGCATCGTCAATGCCTCAGGAAGCGCGGTGATTCCCGGCAGGATTTCGATGGCGGTGTACCCTTGGCTGAGGTTCAAGAATCCGAGATTCCACGCTGGCCGGGGCGCGCGGCTGGTGATGACAGAGAGCCACAGCCCGTCGAGGCCGGGCCATGACGTGAACGGAGCGGAGGCCGGATCGAACGCGATATAGTCGACGACGCCAGCGCCCACCGTACGACGTGCGATCAGCGGAACGCCGCTGCTGTCGGTCACGAGCACACGGCTGTCCTCTTGCAAGCTGCCCGTTGCGATGATGGATTCGGTTTGCGCAACGGCTGATGTCGAGGTCGACCACGTTGTCAACGCCGCAAAATCGCTGCTGACGATACTGGAATCAGGCATGATCGGGAGCAGTGGCTGTAAGCCTGCGGCCGTAGGCTGCCACTGTGCCCCGCCCACGACGATCAGATGGCCGCCATACGTGACATACTGCGCGATGGCATCTCGCTGGCGTGTGGTCAGTGAGCCGGTATCCGCCGCGGCGATGTAGAGCACATCGACGGCCTGCAGCCCAACCTGATGGTCGGGCAGGTTCTGCGTGAAGATGTCGGCTTGCGTGACGGTCTGACCGTATGCGGCGGCGGCGGCAAGGTTGGCGGTGCGGCCCAATGTGTCGCCCACACGCACATAAAGCCGCTCCTGCGGCAGGACAGCGCGCACTGAAGTCTCGGCCTCGGCGGCGATCAAGCCTTCTTCGTTAATCAACTCGATGCGGACGACGTCTGCGAAGGAGCGCAGGCCGACATACAGCGTGAGAGCTTGCTTGGCGCCGGGACTGATTGAGATCGGCGTGCGTGACGTATGCGTGAGTCCGCGCGAACGCTCAGGCCGGGCAACGATCTCGCCCGTAAAGCCGCGTGTCCCGGCGTTCTCGAGATGGATCGTGAGGGGTGTCCACATATTGTCGCGAAAACGGCCTGCAAAGCCTGCCTCGACGTTAACGGTCAGGGTCACGAGGCCGGAGTCTTGCGCGTCGAGTGGCGGCGCAAGGGACACGATGCAGAGCAAGGCCAAGACAAGAATTAGGCGACGGTTCACGTGTTTACCTCGGATGCTCGCTTGGCGGCAGACTCATTCGCGTGGCAGCGGCGGCGGGCCATCGAAGAACAGGCTCCACCACATCTCCCATGTCTGTGGTTGGTCGACGCCGGAATCAAATTCACCCGTCTCGTACGGGACGGGTGTAGGGGTTGCTGAGTCGCGTGATGGGATCGGCACGAACAGCTTATCGCCGGGGCGGATCATCTTGCCGCGCCCGCGCGCCCAGTTCTCGACATAGAAATCGCTCAGCGAATAGTCACGTTCAGCAAGGAGGTCGGCCTGTTCCGTCTCAAGCTGAGCGATCTCCAACTGAACGAGTTCGTAGGCTTCCTGCAAGGGGCGGCCTTGAGCGATGCGCGCGCTGAAATTGACCGTGAGCAGTAGGCCGACCGCCAACACCACGGCGAACATGATCTGCAAGCTGGACACCTGCGAATTGGCACGTATCGCGGGGCGCTGACGCTGGCGGATATGCGAAGCGTGGCCGGAGGGGGATGGATTCTCGCTGCTCATAGTACCATTCTACGCGCATCCCAGCGACCAAACAAAAACCCGACATAATTGTCGGGTCTTGTGGGTTGTGCCGAAGGTGGGAGTCGAACCCACACTCCCGTAAGGGAACTACGCCCTGAACGTAGCGCGTCTGCCAATTCCGCCACTTCGGCCTGTGTGAGCGCAGTATAGCAGAATTGCGCATCGTGTCAAGCGAGAACCGTCGTGACACGCATCGTAGGTGAGTTGTTTGGCTCAACGGCTGTGAAATCCCCTCAAATCGTGTAGTATTGAGCGTAGGCCGCAAGGCGATACAGCAAAGGAAGCCGAGATGATGAGACTCTTGCGACATGCGACTTTGGGGCTACTTCTGGTACTCAGTTCGATAGTCGTATCCGCACAGGTTGCAACCGCCGTGCCTGCCTCGTCCGGGCCGACGTCGAATGTGGCGATTTTCTATGTTGCTTGCGAAAAACAAGGCGTCGTCAACTTCACCGGGCAGATGCAGGCCGGGTACGATGTTTACTATCAGTTGTTTTCCGGCGCGGGCGGCTCGGGAACGGCCCTAAGCGGAGTCCGGAGGGCGGCGGTCAGCGGCGCGTATGCGTTCAGCGAAGTGGTGACGTATACCGGTGGCACAGTCGCGGCGGGCGCAGTCGGCAGCGTGAGCGTCTCGATCGCACGTGAAACAGACCCGTCGCGTTCGATCTATTCGACGACGGTCAACGATCTTCAGGACGGGTGTGCATCGCCGCAGAATCCGGTCGGAGCCAGCACCGATCTCGGCGCTGCAGGCACGACGGCCACTACGCCGGTCAATACGACCCCGATCCTGTCGCCCTTCGGCGGCGAACTCAATCCGGGCTACGCTCCTGTATCGCCGGATACGGTGGTCATCGGCGCACGCGATTTCAGCGATCCACGGCAAAAGACGCCGGGGCTGATCTTTGCGGAGTGCAACGATTATCCAATCGCAAACCCGGGCCTGATCTACGACACGGATCGCGTCGTCGTGTTCTGGTCGTGGTTCGCCAAGACGCCCGAACAGGTGCAGCAGCACATCGACAACGCGATCTATGAAGTGGGGTACTTCGGATCAAATCCGTTCCTGCGGCCTGTCGTGCGCACGCCGATTCAACAGCGCGGCCGTAACTGGTGGGTGTTCTACTATGTCGATTTGGGTTTTGTGCGGCCGGGCACCTATCCGGTCGCATACGGCGTGCGATGGGAAAATCCGATCACAGACGGATATGACGATTACGGCCCCGGCACGGCGAACGAGCGCATTGACAGCAACTGCGATTTTACGGTGGAGCCGAATCCTTCGGGGATCACCCCGTCTTACACCTTCCCGTGAACTTAGCTGATTCTGCGCGGACGTTATTTG